>Ga0307507_10003960_pt1 | contig 27251 bp, 22 predicted proteins | sample 7_EM_MG_FD_207223 | JGI IMG/M metagenome (GOLD analysis project Ga0307507, IMG submission 207223) | Populus trichocarpa ectomycorrhiza microbial communities from riparian zone in the Pacific Northwest, United States - 7_EM | ecosystem: Host-associated > Plants > Roots > Unclassified | place...
TGACTTCCTCTAGCATTAGCAATTGCCAGTATCCTGGAAGGCATACTGTCTATGCCTATCTATAACCCCCTGATTTTGTGCAAGCGATTTTCGGTGATCTTCGGTTGCAATACTTTATGTTTACCAGCCACAACACCGCCACAAATACATGCTGGGGTGCCAGAACTTAGTGAACAGGAGTTTACAGTGCTGGCACTATCAATTTCCTTGGCGAAAACGGTTAATAGGTATTTGCCCAGGCAGTAACCTGTAAAATTGGCACTACTAGGCCAGAACAAATGCCCTCCCGTTATACGTGTCTCTCACCATACCCCCTGAGTATGAGAAGCTCTATTTCGCACACTGCCAGTACCTCTACGTGGATATGGGGTGGCTGACGCGCAGACACCATATTCGAAATAGTGCAGTGCCAGAAGCGGTAGATAGAAAACGCATGGTCCTACCTCCCCTTCCACTTTCTCTCTTTTGATTGGCAGAAAGCGCCCGACCAGGCCATTATGAAATTTAGAATTGCGGTAGGTTCAGTACTCGTATGGTACTTGCGTGCAAGCCACTGTGGCAAGGGTGTTACAGACTTCCCATTGCTCCTGACACTATTTAGGCGTTTGTCGGCGAGATGCTGAAGGTTATCTCTCAGGAACTGCGTTCCTTCTGTAAATTCTTATTGTTTTTTTCGACTAGTTTCTCAAGTGTGGCAATTAGCAGGGCTAATAACATGGGTTGTGGCGCAAGTATTGTGCTCGTATACAGTACTCACAAATATCGTCCCCAACCGGGTGTGACGAATACGGGGGTGACGAACAAGAGTAATTGGCTAGCAAAAAGGTGAATTCATCAAGTAGGATAACTGAAAAGGCTCAGCTACTGATCCGTTTTGGTCACTGGCGGGCATTCGTTATGCCCCCGTTAGAAACTGTAGACTCCATTGGTTCAACCCTTAGGTCCGAACTATAATGCGCCACAGCGGGTTGTAGACGACTAAGTTCCATAGTCAATTAAATTTATTATGCCATTATACCATGATGTGTGTTGATAGCTCAACCTTCTTCAGAGATGCTGTCTCACTAGATATTTACATGGCCTTTGCCCCCGACTTGGAGATGTTGAAATGGATGCTAGGGGAGTAAAATAGTTCTATGGGCACGGAGCCAAGGAAACTGATGTGGCCAATACCTTGGGAAATACCACCTTCGATGCATGAAATCGAGGGGGTTCTTAGATGTAATTTGGGAATAGTGAAGAAAGAACCCCTGCTGAAAGTGCCCATGTGGCCTTCGGAAGTAACGGAAGGGAAGAGTTGGGAAATATATACGAGTGACTACATATGAATATATTTGGATCCCTGCCTTAAAAAATACCCTACGAACAATGGCGCTAATGGCCGGTGTCGGGTATAACACAACAGACCACAACTCGAAAATAATCGACAACTTAAAATGCTCCAATCAGAAGCCGCTGGAAGGAAGAACGTGGCAAGAAAGTACAAACATATGTGGCAAGACACTAAGCAAAAGTAATAAACCGGACCTCGAAAACAAAGAATAAAAAAGAAAGAACAAAGGAGTACTGTACTCTGAGAAGGTTGGAAAGCGCCATAAAAGAAAGAGAAACTCAAGGGAACGGCACCCCGGCTTGCAAGAGCGCCCTCCCATAGGCATCGAAAAAGCTCTCCCTCTCACCGGCAAGCACCTCATAAACCTTTACAGCAATGTCCTTCCATAATATCGCGGTCAAAAGATCACCCGCCATTGCCCCCGCTGTAATGACATGCACAAACAACTTCATGACCAGATAACACATGTACCCATATCTCTCAATTACCACCTTCCCCTTCTTGGTTGTAATCTTGAACCCCAATCCATTTAGCGCCTGCTTTGCAAGGAAGAAAACGTCCGCCGGGCGCTCTGCCCTCACGAGGAACGCTTGTAGGAGGTTTGTTGGTGAGAGTAGCCGGACGCGTGGGTGAAAAAATTCGGGTTTAGCGTAGGTTGCTTCGATTCCCTTTATCAGTGTTATCAGGGGCGTGATTCCCGAATTTGTCTTCTTAACTGATTGTTTGAAGTAGACATTGAACTTTAGTGCTTTCTCTACCAGTTCCTGGCGCCTATCTTGGACCTCCTGCGGTTCGGCGGTTTCGATCTCGCAGAGGGCACATTTACAGTTGAAACCCCATTCCGAGTAGAACGCTTTTTGGCGTTCTTGCAGGCCGGATTGGTTCTCAATGTAATTAATAGTGATTTCCTCCCCTTCGGGAATGTCTCTTGCCGCACGGACTATGAGGAGGTTTCCGAGAAATGAACGAACGGAATTTGGCCAGCAGGAGTGGTTGATATATGAGGGCATTATCCAGAGGCCGGAGCCCTCAGGGGTGGCCGTAGGTGGTCCCTCGGCGATGGTTTTTTCCACCTCGCTTCTTGTTCTGAACAGGTTTTCAAGAGGGTCGTCGACAGAACTGAGCCGTGTGCAATTGGCACAATTCCTCAGCATGATGTGCATCACCAGATGTCTAATATCATTAGCGGTCAGGACCCTTTCGGATGATTACTTAGAACCTACGAGTCGACGACCGGCAACCCGTCAACAATTTCTCCCCGAACTCGTTCATAATCTCCGCTGTGCAGCTCATAAAACTCCTTCGCCTTCATCGGGTTGTGATACAATACTTGTATCAATTCCTGGACAAGTTGAGAGTGCGTGCCTGCTTGTCCCTTCCTAGCCTTGAGGTTGAACAGAGTATCGATCCTAGCATTCGAAACCTCCTTGTGGCAAACATTAAAAGCTTTCGAGCAAAGCAGCAAATCACCAAACTTCACATCCCGGGTAGTGAATAGTCCTCTCCCTTTATTCCCCGCGTTCCCAATCCTAACTGGCCCAACATACTCTGCACAGTCGAGTTTTCCTCTTTTATCCCCCCACCCCTTAACTTCATTTCTCATTTTTAAGAATTCATACTCCCCCTTTCGCTGCTCTTGCAAACGCCGGAACGTCCGGAGAAGCTTTTCCTTTGCATCTTTGTTTTCCGGAAACTCCTTCAGTAGTTTCACAAGCCGTGCTTTGGCGGACTCGTAGTCACCGTCCTCGTAGCAAGCTGATGCACTGCGATATAGAGCCTTTTGATTCAGTGGTTCGTAGGAGAGGGCATCGTCGGCGTCTGCGAGGGCTTTCTCATTGTAGCCTAGTTCTAGGTATGCTTGGGTGCGATTAAGAAGGAGAACTATATCGGATGCTGAACCAGGCTCAACGATTTCGAGGCCTTTTGTGTAACTTTAAGAAGTTAGTAGAGGTTGCCTTGAATTCTTTTGATAAGGTTTATTGAGATGCACCCCTCATCCAAGTTGAGGGTTAACTATAGACGAGCACCGGCAGTCTTCCGTGACCCGGGCCGAGGTCATTCACAACCCCTTTGGTAGGGGCCTACCCAATACTCACCCCAGGAATGGATCTTACGGCTTTCACAATCTAGTACTTACCATTGAGCAGCTTCAAAGTACCGCTTCCCTTTATAAAACCTATTCCCGTCATCCTTCCAATCCAATGACCTCCTCGCCAATAGCCTAATCCTTGGTCGCCACTTCTCCGGAATCCTTTCATCTTCACCGTCCAAGAATATGATGTCCGAGACATGATCAACGCGGATGCTCGTTCCACCTTCGGAGGTCGTCTTGAAATACGGCTCCTTCACAATAAATACTTGCCCCTCAGGCATAACATTTGCCAGAGATCTGCGACTATCCTGATTGTATATCTGCACCAACTCCACTTCCCCGTTCTCATCTTCGGCGATTGTTGTCACGGAAACATATCTTTTCGGACCGACAACTGCTCTCAGTATTATATAACTCCCCCGATGCGCGATCTCAAGCCTCAGATCGTCAAGGACTTTCTTCTCCAAAGTAGTGAGCGGGACGATGCAAGGCGGGTGCTCGTTGTAAACTATGTTGGTTCCAAACCTGTCCTTGCGTTCCTCCAGCTCCGGCATCTCCTTGTTCTGCAAATTGTATAGCCAAATGTACTGCAACCGTGAAGGTTTATTAAGAGGTTTCTGGCCTTTGCGGGCTTCGCTCTCTTTGAGGATTCTCTCCGCCCTGTTGAAATAATAACGCCATTGGTCTTCGGGTGTAGGTTTTTCAAATCTAAACATCCTGTCTTCAGTGAGTTTACCGATTTCACGATAAGAGGCACAAGTGAATTATTCCTAGCAGTTCCTTGAAAACTATAATTTAGAAGGGGATAGAGCTACCTATTTGTGCCCCTCCCGAGGTAATTCGACCCGCGGTGCAGTTGGCTCCTAAGTTACAGGTTTTAGGCCTCCAAGTCCGTTCTGCTAGGATTACGTGCTGTATGGGGCTGGTGACAACGAGAGTACGCAGAATGGCATGCAACAACCCGAACCAAGCTGCGTCGCTCTTTTCGTTCAATACATTCTGAAGCCGTAAAAAAATCGAAAATTGATAGCATGGTCTAAAATTCTTCCTTATATCTCCCCAACTGCTTACAGATTAAAGAATTGTTGGCTACCGGTACTTTAGCATCAATGGAAGTTGAAATCGCGCCAAGCCTTGGGATCTCCCATACCATTCAAAATCATCAGAAATTGCGCTAAGACTAGTGTGCTGTACCGGCTATAGCTCTCTTGAGAATTCCTCAGCTGATTTAGAGACTCGCAATTCTCCGACGTTGTGAGCGCGATAAAGTCCACATATCCAACAAAAAGAGCGTGTATTATACCCGAGTATAACTACGTTTTGGGGTATTTTTGGGGAGGGGGCTCGGGGAAGGCAACTCGCGAGTACAGTATCATACCAGTACTCGAGTACCGTACTAGAATTTAGGCTACAGTTTGCAATTCTATGCGTTGTTACTACATATATCATTGGACTATCTAGCATACCCTATGCGAGTATATGCAGACCCGGTTGTGTTCGCAAACGTCAGAAAATTACTTGCTCAATTGCCTTATGGTTGTTCCCTGAGTGCTCGTTGACACCGCAACCCCGCCATTGCCCCACCACCCCAGCCCCTCACACGCTTCGAGTAAGACCCTCTAGCGCCATTCTAGTTCCTGTACTTCTACAACATGGTGCATTCCACTCTAGATACATGTCCAAAAATCCCCTATCAGACTCAGGACCCGGGGCTAGAACTCGAAGTTCATACACCTGCGTCCTGCTTACATCGCGATACCGATGGCTAACTAACGAGCGGAGCTTAAGGCCTTCCGTGGATACTTCTAGTCGACCGCCCGCCCGGTGCCAGAACTCAATCCCGCCTCCAATTCCGCTTGTTTAAACTCCTTACCGTACTAACTTTATACTCCTAAAATACTCCTAAAATATTTCCTCCCTCCTCTCCTTTTAAGGCATCTGGTGATAGGAGGGTAGGTATGGAAACATTCACTCCACAGTTGAGTGTAAGTACTATGCTGTTGGGGGGGGATCGAATTATGAACAACCCCTCCATTACCGATCTCCGTTCTGCCTGTCAACTATAGCCCTTGGGTATGAGAAACTCAATCCAACACACTGCCAGTATCTTTTAGTGGATCTAAAGTAGCCGACACGCAGTAACCGTATTCGAAATAGTTTTGTTCCAGAGGCCGTGGATGGAAAGCGTGTCCTACCTTCCCCCCCGCTTTAACTATTTCGATTGGCAAAAACATCCAACCAGGCCTTATGGAGTCCAGAATTCCAGTAGATTCAATACTTGCATGTAAGACATTGTGGCAAGGAGGTTACGAACGTCCCTGCCATCGCCCCTGACACCATATTTAGGCGTTTGTCGGCGAGGTATTGAAGGTTATCTCTTAGGGACTGCGTTCCTTCTGTAAAACCACATTTTTTGTTCGGCTGGTTTGTCAAATGTGGCAATTAGTAGGCCTAATAACATGGCCCGTAGTATGAGTATTGTGCTCGTATAATATGCTAGGGTCTCCAAGCGGGTGTGACGAATACGGCGGATGGTGAACAGGGGTATTTGGCTAGCGAAAAGGTGAATTCGTCAGGCAGGATAACTAAAAAAAGGCATGCTGCTGATCCTTGGTCATCACCGGTAGATATTCGTTCTGCCCTCGTTAGAAAATGTAGACTCCGCATTGGTTCAACCCCTTAGGTCCGAAGTATAATGCGCCACAGCGGGTTGCAGACGACGAAGTTCCTAGCTAATTAAATTTATTATGCCACTAAGTTATACCATGATGTGTCGATAGCTTCACCTCCTTCAGGGATACTGTCTCACTAGATATTTACATGGCCTTTGCGCCCGACTTGGAGATGTTGAAATGGATGCTACTGGGGGTAAAGCAGTTTTATGGGCACGGAGCCAAAGAGACTGATGTGACCAATACCTTGGGCAATACGACCTTATTCGATACATGGAATCGAGGGGGTTCTTAGATGTAATTCGGGAATAGTGAAGAAAGAACCCCTTGCCGAAAGTACCTCTCCGGAGACAACGGAAGGGAAGAGTTGGAAAATATATACGAGTGACTACATATGAATATATTTGGATCCCTGCTTTAAAAAATACCCTACGAACGATGGCGCTAATGGCCGGTGTCGGATAACATAATAGACTATAACTCGAAAATAATCGACAACTTAAAATGCTCTAATTAGAAGCCGTTGGAAGGAAGAACGTGGTAAGAAAAATACAAACATATGTGGCAAGAGACTAAGCAAAAGTAATAAACCGGACCTCGAAAACAAAGAATAAAAAAGAAAGAACAAAGGAGTACTGTACTTTGAGAAGGTTGGAAAGCGCAAGGAAATAAAAATAAACTCAAGGGAACGGCACTCCGGCTTGCAACAGCGCCCTCCCATAAGCATCGAAAAAGCTCTCCCTCTCACCGGCAAGCACCTCATAAACCTTTACAGCAATGTCCTTCCATAATATCGCGGTCAAAAGATCACCCGCCATTGCCCCCGCTGTAATAACATGCACAAACATGTGCATAACCGGATAACACATGTACCCATATCTCTCAACCGCCACCTTCCCCTTCTTGGTTGTAATTTTGAACCCCAATCCATTCAGCGCCTGCTTTGCAAGGAAGAAAACATCCGGCGGACGCTCTGCCCTCACGAGGAACGTTTGTAGAATGTGAGTTGGCGAGAGTAGTTGGACACGTGGGTGAATGAATTCGGGCTTAGAGTAGGTTGCTTCAATACCCTTTATCAGTGTTATCATGGGTGCGATTCCCGAATTTGTCTTAACTGATTGTTTGAGGTAGACATCGAACTTTAGTGCCCTTTCTACTAGTTCTTGGCGCCTATCTTGGACCTCCTGCGGTTCGGCGGTTTCGATCTCGCAGAGGGCACATTTACAGTTAAAAACCCATTCCGAGTAGAACGCTTTTTGACGTTCTTGCACGCCTGACTCATTCTCGATGTAATTGATAGTGATTTCCTCCCCTTCGGGAATGTCCTTTGCCGCGCGGACTACGAGGAGGTTTCCGAGGAATGAACGAACGGAATTTGGCCAGCAGGAGTGGTTGATATATGAGGGCATTATCCAGAGGCCGGAGCCCTTAGGGGTACCCGTAAGTGGCCCCTCGGCGATCGTTTTTTCGACTTCGGTTCTTGTTTTGAACATGTTTTCGAGAGGGTCATCGACAGAGCTGATCCGTGTACAATTGGCACAATTCCTCAGCATGATGTGCATCACTAGATGTCTAATACTATTAGCAATCGGGACCCTTTTAGAGAGTGGCCCAGAACTTACGAGTCGACGATCGGCAACCCGTCAACTATTTCTCCCCGAACTCGTTCATAATCTCCGCTGTCTAGTTTATAAAACTCCTTCGCCTTCTTCGGGTTGTGATACAACACTTGGATCAATTCCTGGACAAGTTGGGAGTGCGTCCCTGCCTGTCCCTTCCTAGCCTTGAGGTTGAATAGAGCAACAAGCCTAGTATTCGCAGCCTCTTCGTGGCAAACATTAAATGCTTTCGAGCAAAGCAGCAAATCCCCAAATTTCACATCCCGAGTAGCGAATAGTCCTCTCCCTTTACTCCCTGCATCCCCAACCCTAACTGGCCCAACATATTCTGCACAGTCGAGTTTTCCTCTTTTCTCTCCCCACCCCTTAACTTCATTTCTCATTTTTAAGAACTCATACTCCCCTGTTCGTTGCTCTTGCAAACGCCGGAACGTCCGGAGAAGCTTTTCCTTTGCATCTTTGTTTTCCGGAAACTCCTTCAGTAGTTTCACAAGCCGGGTTTTGGCGGAATCGTAGTCACCGTCTTCGTAGCAAGCTAGTGCACTGCGATATAGAGCCTTTTGATTCAGTGGTTCGTAGGAGAGGGCCTTGTTGGCGTCTGCGAGGGCTTTCTCATTGTAGCCTAGTTCTAGGTGTGCTTGAGCGCGATTAAGAAGGAGAACTGTGTCGGATGCTGAACCAGGCTCAACGATTTCGAGGCCTTTTGTGTAACTTTATGAAGTCAGTAGAGCTCGCCTTAGGTACTTTTGATAAGGGCTGTTGATGTTAAGATGCACCCCTCATCCAAGTTGAGGGTTAGCTAAGGACAGGCGCCGGGGGTCTCCAGTGACTCGGGCCGAGGTCATTCACGAGCCCCCGGGATAGGGGCCTGCCCAATATCCACTCCTAGAAAATGAATCTTAGTGCCTTCGCAATCTAGTACTTACCATTGAGCAGCTTCAAAATATTGATTCCTTTTATAAAACCTATTCCCGTCATCCTTCCAATCCAATGATTTCCTCCCTAATAACTTAATCCTTGGCCGCCACTTCTCCGGAATCCTTTCATCTTCACCGTCCAAGAATATGATGTCCGAGACATGATCAACGCGGATGCTAGTTCCACCTTCGGAGGTTGTCTTGAAATACGGCTCCTTCACAATAAATACTTGCCCCTCAGGCATAACATTTGCCAGAGATCTGCGACTATCCTGATTGTATATCTGCACCAACTCCACTTCCCCGTTCTCATCTTCGGCGATTGTTGTCACGGAAACATATCTTTTCGGACCGACAACTGCTCTCAGTATTATATAACTCCCCCGATGCGCGATCTCAAGCCTTAAATCGTTAAGGGCTTTCTTCTCGAGAGTAGCGAGCGGGACGATGCAAGGCGGGTGCTCATTGTAAACTATATTGGTTGCATATCCGCCCGTAGGTTCCTCCAGCTCCGGTGCCTCCTTATTCTGCAAACGGTATAGCCAGAGATACTGCAACCGTGAAGGTTTATTGGGGGGTTTCTGGCCCTTGCGGGCTTCGCTCTCTTTGAGGATTCTCTCCGCCCTGTTGAGATAATAGAGCCATTGGTCTTCCTCTGTAGAATCTTCGTATCTAAACATCTTGCCTTTAGTGAGTTTGCTGATTTCACGATGAGAGGCACAAGCAAATTATTTCGGGCAGTTCCTTGAACATTAGAAGGGGATTGGGTTAGTTACTTGTGCCCCTCCCGAGCGATATCATCGGCTCCTAAAATTTTCAGGCCTCCAATTGCGTTATGCTAGGATTACCGTGCGAGGTTGGTGACAACGACGGTGAGCAGAATGGCATGCAATAGCCCAAACCATGCTACGTCACGCTTTCCGTTCAATACATTCTGGATCTGTAAGAAAGATCGAAAATTGATAGCTTGGTCTAAAATTCTTCCTAATATCTCCCTAACTACCTATAGATTATTAAAAAATTGTTGCTACTTTAGCATCAATAGTGTGAGATTGAAGTTGAAACAGCGCCAAGCCTTGCCACCTCCCATACAAAGTGTATCTAAACTAGTTAAGGAATTATCAAGAGAGCTATGGTTAGCACATTAGCCTCGCGTCAATTTCTGATGAGAGTCCTAGAGGGTTGGAAAGTAAAAAAACCAAGTATGATAATTGTTTCACATATAGAGGAAGATTTGGTTTGGATTGCCTTACTGGATCAGTGGCCGGAAGGTCATCAGTCCGGCTGTTTTCTGTGGGAAGCCCTTACACTGCTCATCATTTTTGCACTAGCCTCGTAGGTAGCTACGCCCGGCCATATGTTTCAATAACTAAATACCCAGGCCTTGAGCCTCACAGGCTTCAAGTGAGACCCCTCTAGCACCATTTCAATACCTAGGCTTCTACCAGATTGTACATTCCACGCCAGATACACATCCGAAAATTCCCTATTAGAGGAGGGACCCAGGGGGCGGGGCCTGGGGTTCGAACGCCTGTGTTCTGCTTACATAGGAAATTCGTGCTTATGCTAATTCACCCAGCCATCATCTAGATAAGCACCGAACCTTCTAAGTCTCGGCTACCAACACAAGACTACTATACCAAATTCTCCTTGCCCCTTCTGCCGGTGCTTCAACTCGTGCCCAAGCGCCGTATAAACACCGCATACTCTATCAGGTAACCCCAGAACCAAGTGCTAAGACAGGATTTCTCAGACTGTACTAGCACTACTTTGCCATAAATTTACAATCGCCCTAAAACATCTCCTCTGGTACATCCCCGCAAACAGTAAGCCTATAGCTAATCTGATATTTGTAGTGAACAAAGGCGCTTTGGCTACACACTTTAAGCAAATCCAGGTAAACCATCGACTCGTGCCAGAGCTCAATCCCGCCTCAAATTACGCTTGTTTAAACTCCTTACTGAACTATGCTCATTCAACTATTCCCTGCTTTCTCTACTGTCTAGTTACCTGGCAATAAGAGCGCAGGCGTGGAAACATCCACTCGGTAGTTGGGTGTAAGTACTATGCTGTTAGGGGGAGGGTTGAATTATCAACAACCCTCCGCTACCAATCTCCGTTCTTCCCGTCAAGCATAGCCCTTGAGTATGAGGAACTCGATCCCGCGCACTGCCGGTATCTTTGCGTGGACCTGGAGTAGCCAACGCGCAGTAACCATATTCCCCCGCTATCCCTCCTAATACCATATTTAGGTGTTTGTCGACAAGATGCCGAGGGTTGCCCCCTTGGGAGTTACCTTCCTTGCGCAAAACCCCATTTTTGTTCGGCTGGTTTACTAAGTATGGTAAATAGTAGGCTTGAAAGCATGGGTTGGGGCAGAAGTGTTGTACTCGTACAATGGGGTAGACCCTACATCAGTTTAACCCCTTAGGTCTGAGCTGCAATGCCCTACCGCGAGTTACGGTGAGGAAGAATTGTAGTTCATTTATTTTGCTACTGTGCCATTATGCGCTAATAGCCCCATCTTCTCCAGGGGTACCGTCCCACTAAATAATTGCCGGTCCTTTGCGCCCGACTCGGAGAGATTTAAATGGATGCTGTGCGGAGTAAAACCGGTTTATACCTACGGAGACAGGGAGACAAGGAGACGGATGTGATTTATATCTCGCCCAATACTACTTTAAGATCAAGGAGGTTCTTAGATGTTTTAGGCAATCGCATAGAGAATGCAGCTTGCGGAAAGTACCAGTGTGCTCTTCTGAAACAACAGAAAACAAGGCTTGGGAAATAGGTGCGAGTGACGACCTATGAAGGTATCTGGATCCCCGCCCTAAAAAATACCTCTGGATCACGGTCCTAGTGGCCGGCGTAAGGCATAGTTACCCCACAGGGGCGCAATGTCAAAGACGGTTGGTGACTTGAAACAATACCCTCGGAATCCGCTGCTGCTGGTGCAAGGGGGAACCTAGTATAAAATACAAACATAGGTAGCAAGATATTAAGCCAAAGCAATAAACCATACCTCAAAACCAAAAGAGGGAGAAAGGAAAGAACAAAGGAGTCCTTTAAAAGGTTGGGAAGCACCGCAAAAAAAGGAGAAACTCAATCAAACGGCACCCCAGCCTCCAAGAGCACCCCCCCAAAAGCATTGAAAAAGCTCTCCCTCTCGCCAGCAAGCACCTCATAAACATTCACAGTAGCGTTCCTCCATAGAGTGGCAGTCCAAAGATCGCCCATCATCGCCCCCGCTGTGATAGCATGCATAAACAAGTCTATGACCGGATAACACATGTACCCATATCTCTCAATCACCACCTTCCCCCCCTTAGTTGTAATCTTGAACCCCAATCCATTCAGCGCCTGCTTTGCAAGGAGGAAAACATCCGGCGGACGCTCCGCCCTCACGAGGAATGTTTGTAGAATATTTGTTGGTGAGAGTAGCGGGACGCGTGGGTGAATGAATTCGGGCTTAGAGTAGGTTGCTTCAATACCCTTTATCAGTGTTACCATGGGTGCGATTCCCGAATTTGTCTTCTTAACCGATTGGTTGAGATAGGCTTTGAACTTTAGAGCCTTTTCTACCAGACCTTGGCGCTTACTTTGGACCTCCTGTGATTCGGCTGTTTCAATCTCGCACAGGGTACATTCGCAGCTAAAATCCCATCCCGAGTATGACGCTTTTTGACGTTCTTGCACGCCTGATTCATTGTCAATGTAAGTCATAGTGATTTCCTCCCCTGCGGGGATGTCCTTTGCCGCGCGGACTATGAGGAGGTTTCCGAGAAATGAACGAATGGAATTTGGCCAGCAGGAATGGTTGATATATGAGGGCATTATCCAGATCCCGGAGCCCCCGGTAGTCCCCGAGGGTGATACCTGGGTGACCATCTTCTCCACCTCGGTTTTTTCCCTGAATAGGTCTCCGGGACGGCCATCGACAAAACTAAGCCGTTTGCAACCGAAACAGTTCTTCAGCATGATGCGCATTATTAGGTGCCTGGTACTGTTAGTAATCGGGACCTCCCGAGCTGGCTCAGAACTTACGAGTCGACGATCGGCAACCCGTCAACCATTTCTCCCCGAACTCTTTGATAATCTCCGCTGTGTAGCTCATAAAACTCCTTCGCCTTCTTCGGGTTGTGATACAATACCTGTATCAATTCCTGGACAAGTTGAGAGTGCGTGCCTGCCTGTCCCTTCCTAGCCTTGAGGTTACAGAGAATATCGATCCTAGCATTCGCAACCTCCTTGTGGCAAACATCAAAAGCTTTCGAGCAAAGCAGCAAATCACCAAATTTCACATCCCGAGTAGTGAATAGGCCTCTCCCTTTACTCCCTGCATCCCCAACCCTAACTGGCCCAACATATTCTGCACAATCAAGCTTGCCTCTCTTCTCTCCCCACTCTTTAACTTCATTTCTCATTTTCAAGAACTCATACTCCCCCGTTCGTTGCTCTTGCAAACGTCGGAACGTCCGGAGGAGCTTTTCCTTTGCACTCTTGTTTTCCGGAAACTCCTTCAGTAGTTTCACAAGCCGGGTTTTGGTGGACCCGTAGTCACCGTCCTCGTAGCAAGCTAATGCACTGCGATATAGAGCCTTTTGATTCAGTGGTTCGTAGGAGAGGGCCTTGTTGGCGTCTGCGAGGGCCTTTTCATTGTAGCCTAGTTCTAGGTATGCTTGGGCGCGATTAAGAAGGAGAACTATGTCTAACGCTGAACCGGGCTCAACGATTTCAAGGCCTTTTGTGTAACTTTAAGCAGTCAGCAGAGCTCGCCTTGAATTCTTTTAACAAGGTTTGTTGAGATCACCCCCTCATCCAAGGTTTAACTATAGACGAGCACCAGCAGTCTCCCGTGACCTGGGTCGAGGTCATACAGGAGCTTCGTGGTAGGGGCCTGCCCAATATTCACCCCCAGAAATGGATCTTACTGCTTTCATAATCTAGTACTTACCATTGAGCAGCTTCAAAATATTGCTTCCCTTTATAGAACTTATTCCCGTCATCCTTCCAATCTAACAATCCCCTCGCTAATAACTTAATCCTTGGTCGCCACTTTTCCGGAATCCTTTCATCTTCACCGTCCAAGAATATGATGTCCGAGACATGATCAACGCGGATGCTCGTTCCACCTTCGGAGGTTGTCTTGAAATACGGCTCCTTCACAATAAAAATCTGCCCCTCAGGCATAATATTTGCCGGGGATCTACGATCATCCTGATTGTATATCTGCACCAACTCCACTTCCCCGTTCTCATCTTCGGCGATTGTTGTTACGGAAACATATCTTTTCGGATTGACAACTGCCCTAAGTATTATGTAACTCCCGCGATGCGCAATTTCAAGCCTTAAATCGTCTAGGAATTTCTTCTCGAGAGTAGCGAACGAGACTATGCAAGGAGGGTGCTCGTTGTAGGCTATGTTGATTCCAACTCCGACCATAAGTTCCCCCGACCCAGCGCTCCCCACTTCCCCCGGAGCCCCCCTGTTCGTCAGATTGTATTCGAAGATGAACTGCGACCGTTGACGTTTATTCAGGGGTTTTTGGCCTTTGCGGGCTTCGGCCTCTTTAAGGATTTTCTCCCCTCTTTTGAAATAATAAAGCCATTGGTCTTCCGATGCAGGATCATCGTATCTAAGCATCTTGCCCTCAGTGAGTCCGCCGATTTCACGACGAGAAGCACAAGTGAAGTATTTCGGGCAGTTCCTTGAAAATTGAGAGGGGGAGAAGCTAGTTATTTTTGCCCCCTCTAAAGGTAATTCGATTAGCGATATCATTGGCTCCTAGGATTTTTCAGGCCTCCAATTTCATTGTGCCAGGATTACTGTACTGTACCTAGTCACACCTAGCACCTAGCTCGTGTTGGATAACCTATAGGGCTTGCGGCCACGCAGCTGTGCGGATTTGCGGATATGTGCTTTCAAAAGTATCCGGATGCCAAGGCGCCAAGGCGTCCAAGTTTACACCTGAATTCTCTAATCTTGGCGCCAAGGCATCCGGATATTTTTGAAAACAGCAAGTAGGGATGCGGGTATGTGGCTAGGAGATACGGTTATAAGGCATGTGGCTTTGTGGTGTGAGGCGATTAGGCCCTTAAGTTAGCAGTGGGCTTTTGTTTTCACATCTTATGCCGCTAGGCATAGAGTATTGGTTTCGTGGCTTTGTTGATGCCCATTGCCCTTGGGCATTAGGTATCCGGTATTCGGTTCCATGGTGTTTCTTTCATACCCTATGCGACTAGGCATATGAGAGTTGGCACGCTGGCAGGACATAGGCTTTAGGGGTCATGGAGGATCTTGAGATATCGGGATGGTGCTAGATTGCTTGAGATCTCTAGGGATCGAGATTTGTTAGCTTAGAGTGTTTCTTTCCTCCTTTCGTGCTTTCTTTAGACTCCAACAGCCCGGAAGACGGACTTCAAGCACTCGCATTAAAATTTCAAAGCATTTAGTTCCAGCAACCAGAAAACTCTGGCAGTGATTCTGCTCTACTTTATCGGGGAACCCCGGAACCAAGTATTAAGACAGGATATCTGGTACTCCATTATTACTACCTTACCATACAATCGCCCTAAAACATATCTCCTAGCACACTCCCACAAGCGGCAAGCCTATTGCTAGTATAGCACTTGTACTAGTGAACAAAGGCGCTCTGGCAACCCACCTTAAAGCGAATCTAGGGAAAACGAAGACCTCCCGAACGTCTACGGTAGTCTACGGTTCCACCCCTGCTAGAGTTTAATCCCGCCTCTAATTCTGCTTGTGTAAACTTCTTACTGTACTGCACTCCTGCCACTTTTCTCTTCTTTTAAGGTGCTCCGTAGTGAGAGCGCTAAAGTTAGTGGGGAGTCGTCAACTTGGTAGCTGAGACTGAGTACTAGTACTTGCACTATACTGTCGAAGGGAGGAGCGAATTATCAGCCAACTCTCCATTACTAATCTCCATTCTTCCTGTCAATTATACTCCGTAGGATGAAAAACTCAATCTCGCACACCCTTAGTACCTCTGTGTAAGCCTAGAGTAGCCAATGCGCAGTAACCATATTCGAAATATTGTAGTGCCAGAGAACGTGGATAGAAAGCCTGTAACCCCCCCCTCCCCCTCTGTAAAGGTGGGCACGTTCGGGTCGCGCAGTGGTAGACGATAGAGTGAGGGAATTCACGTGGAGCTTAGGCACTTTTTAGGAAGGATATGAAAACGTAACTTCCACCACTTGCACTTTGTTTGTTTCCCCGTTGTCTCTTCCCTACTTAACCAAAAACTAAACCAACTGTAAAGACAGGTGTATAGGTAAAACATAAACATCACTTCCTGATCCTTCTATGGATCTCTACACCTATCTCTGTATTTTCCTACATGCCCTTGTTCCTCCGTACCTCCCATGGTAACAAAGGAAAGACATGTTGGTATAATCTATTCCGTAAACTGTTAAAGAAATCTATCGCACTCTCCCGAACTACCGTATCTGCAATACACCTGAGCTTGAACGGCGTGTCACACTCCCACAACGACCAAAGTCAACCACATCCTTCAAACACCCCCCCACTTTGATTTTTCCAATCAGCAGAAGGCATCAAACCAGGGTATTATGAAGTTTAGAACTACGATAGATTCGGTACTTACACCCAAACCACTGTAGCAAGGTGGTAACAAACTTCCACCCCTATCGCTCCTGACCATACTTTAATATCTCTAAGCCGGGTGTAAAAGTTCGCTAAATGTTTAGTGGGACAGCATAGTGGCATAATAAATTAGCTACAGACCTTCGCCATCCGTAGCCCGCCGCAGCACATTACAGCTCAGACCCAAGAAGTTGAACCCGTCTAGGTCTACCGTGCTCTGTGGGTGCAGTACAATACAGTACTTGTGCTACAATCCATGTTATTAAACCTACTAATTATTCCATACTCGGCAAACCGGCCAGAGAGAAATGTGATTTTATAGAAGGAAGGTAACTCCCAACAGCATAGCTTTCGGCATCTCATCGACAAATGCTTAAATAGATTCTACAGGGAGTAAACCTGTTTTACACACTCAGGGAGACGAGGGGGGTGCGGCCAATATCTTGAGCAACACTACCTCGTTCAATACATGGAATCTAGGAGATTCCTAAGTGTAATTCGGTAATCGTACAGAAAATACCTCTTGGAGAAAAAATTACTAATGTGGTCTCGGGAGATTGCGGAAAACACTAGTTGGGAACAATGGGGTCCTTTGGCAGTCGTACAGAGACCAAAACACACCACAGTTACAAGTTTTTGAACCATCATATTTCCACAGATATCTTAAAACTCAGCTTTGGAAAACTTTTGAAAAAATTCAGCATATTTGATAATATATATTTATTTCAGGCCTTGGCAGGTACCTTGAGGGAAAGGACAGCCCACTCCTCACTCACTGCAAGCACTCTACGAGAATGGAAGGAAAAATCTCGCACTTTTTTCGTGTGGGTGCTGTTATAGCAAGTCACTTTTTGAATTTTCTCCATGTTGTTTCCGCCCGTGGTGGTTGGGTAATGATGGTTCGAAACCCTTCGCTTTGGTGTGTTTAGGCCTTCTGTGGTTAAGTTACCAGGCGGCCCCTGTTGTTAGAATAAGCTCAAATGCGCGGAAGCGGAACGGTAAGTTTTGGCGTAATTAGCTTCAACTCGAACAGTCATTCTTGCTTACAATCAATCAGAAGAAAGGGCCTAATGGCCGAATATATAGAGAACATCAGTGACCTCATCCTTCATGAGGAGAAACTTGCTTCCCACTTTCAGCCCATAACGCATCATAAGTTCCTCCCCGGTATACGCCTCCAAACTTGAAGAGCATAAGATGCTAACCTACCATATACTAAATAGCCGCCCAATAAAGAAATGATGGAGGAAAGAAACATGCTGGTATGCGAAAAAGCCGTCGTTTGCGGACAACGGAAGACGATGGCAACATATTCAGCACCTATCGAGAAACATCTACGAGTGACTACATATGAATATATTTAGAATTCCGCCCTGAAAAATACCCTACAGACCAGACCATCAAGAACAATTAATAACTTAAAATGACTATCAGGAGCCGCTACTGCCAGGACAAAGAAGAACGTGATAAAACGGCACAAATATATATATATGATAGTAAGGCACTAAGCATAAACTACATAACTTATCAAAGCCAAAAGAAGAAGAAAGGAGATAACAAAGGAGTACTTTAAGAACATTGGGAAGCGTCATAGGAAAAGAAAAAGAAACTCAATCGGCCACAATACGGCGACTCTCAGTCCCCAAAACTACTATCTAACCAATTGCGACACGGTTACGGTTAACTTGTCGATACAGTGATTTCTGCTTACTTACTCGAGTGCATGCGATAAACTGCATGAGAAATATCATCACCCTCCTATGCGTTTGATCTACTCGAGTACTCGAGTAGAGAAAGACTAGTACTCGTGCCGAGAATAAGTCCCAAGACAACGTGCACAACCACAATCCCCCGCAAAATTCATCCATCACGATAAGCATAATAGCTTTTGTAATCGCAACCACAGCGGTAATATCTATTGATACTAAGGCCTCGTTATTAGAGTCTCTCCCTCTCTCTAAGAGCCCGGCATTTAGTAATAGGACCTCTCATCTTGGCTTTGGCATCAACTTGAGTGAGTATGGTATTCTGAGAGTTGAGTTTGCGGGGAATTGCTGTTGCGCCCGTTGTCTCAGGACTTATTCTCAGCGCGAGTATCTTCCCCACCCTGAATGTTACAGTACTCATCAGGAGCTCAGCCGCATCGGAGGTTTCAAAGGACGGAGACTTAATCTACCATACCTCCTCTTCTCAGGTGTCGGTAGGCCTAAACCAAATACCGGTCAACGATTAGCTAACGGCTGAACGATCCCCCGGGATATGTATGGGTGGTTGGTGATACTGTAGCTGCATCGTAAGCATACTCATGTTGCCAAGTGCTAAGTATGTTATGTGATCTTCGATTCCGAAGATTCTTCGATGCTGGAAGTGAGGAAAATGTTCAAAGGAAAGCCTTGATCCTCCTCCTATCTCCTGGTCCTTCTGAGCCAAAGAAAAAAAGAGAAACACTAAATTACGGTACCCATCAAAACCGTTGGCAAACCTGAATAGAAGATCATGTGACCTACTTAGCACTCGGCAACATGGTAGCACAATTGCTCGCTTAGCCTGGCTTTTCCTAGGCTTGTTGAGAGAAGGATTACGGTGGTCTAGGATCGCCTTGTCTTATCTTATGCTATCTGCATGTCTGGATATTAATATAATACAACAGTGTCCTTTTGTACTTCTTCTCCCCTCCTTTTGTTCTTCTATTCCCCTCTCTTCTCACCCCTCTTCTTCCTCTACTCCTACAAAGTACTTTAGAATGCCTCCTCTACTCCCAGCCCTCCTTTACCCACTCCTGTGTGCATACGCTATCTGGGTCCTCTTGATACACTCGACTCAAAGCGGTCTATTCCCCGCAATAGAGAAAGCAGTCGATAGCGGCTTCATGCCAGATGGCACTCCCCTGATACAGAAGTATACCGGGCATGAATGGACGGATGGATTGTTAGTGACATTGGTCACATTCTTTTTCCCGCTGACTTGGAAATCCAACGATGGAGCGATCGAGCACGTCCAGAATGTTTTTGCTGGGGTGGCTGTTGCCCTTACGGCTATGCTAGCGGATGCCTACCGCCCTAAGAGCAACTTTTTGCTGTGGTGGTAAGCTACGTTTCACATCTCCACCACTTCTCTTCCTTACATCCGATTTGGCGCGGTAGATAAATAACTATTGCAATTTCTTAGGCCTTCCATCTGGGGCCTTGCCGCTCAAGCCTTAGGAGGTGGGATTGTCATGCCCATATATTATCTCGTATCCGCATACTTCCCATCTTCTGGCCAGCCTTCCGTGAAGGCTGCGGCAGCAATCCCCTACAGTATTCTGGTGGGCGCAATCCTGCCAACCTTCATCTCACTCGCTCCTGGAATCCTCCCTCGTGATGAACATGCCCACCAGATCATCCTGGCGATCTGGCAGCCCATCCCCGCGTACGTCTCCTTCGTTCAAGTCCTCCTAGTCTACACACCGCTCTCAGCCATCACCCACAAGCCCAAGAATGTATCAAAATACCTCGGCAACATCTTCCTCGCCCTCGCTATTGCCGCGGGAGTACTACATTTTGCAACGAGCGTCTACAAATGGGAGAATCTATGGGACATGTATGTCCCGCACTTTGGCGATGTTGGACATCGTGACGGTGCAAAGAATTTCTTGATCTGGGATTCTATATGTATATACGTTGCAATGTTGGGGTATGCGGTTGTAAAGGGTCAGAGTTTCTGGGCTGTCGGGTTGATACCTGTTATTGGGCCTGGGGCGGTTCTTGCCTGGTTGTTGGCCGAGGCGGAGTTTGCGGAGGGGAAAAGTCTGGGGAGTGGTACGGCCGGGAAGGGGAAGAAGGACGCGGCGAGTCAGACTTGAAGTTACCGCTGAATGAATGAATTTTGGGTGGATTGCGAAGGTAATCTCGTGCATGTTTTGCATGCTTGTTTGTATCACCGCGATATATCTCAGATTCTTTACTTTTAGGTTTAAATGGATAAAACTTGCTGGATTGAAATTGAGCGGGCTCTTTATATGTCACTGACTGAAATGCGTTTGTCGGTAAAGGTCTGAAGGCATAGCGGGAAGGGTGGTAATGTAGCAATAGGTAGAAACATCCCTTCGTTTGTTCCCCGAATTTCATAGATCTTAAACAGGATGCACTGTGCGGGCTGTTGCTAAAAAAAGGATGGTGGGTTGCGGTTCGACACCTACGAGAGAGAAAAGAGGATAATGAGTCACAAACTACAAGGAAGATTAGATTCTTTATGACCTCCGAGGGGCCTGATAGACTACCGTAAAGCACTTGAATACATATCCGATCGCCCTGCCCTGGCTATTCAGCACAGGTGGGCTTGAGTATACAGATGAACAATAAGTAGGAACTACAGGGAGCTAGTTAGAGAGTTTTCCTCCATCACAAAACATGGTACATTTTCCGGTTAACATGGAGGTCTCTCTGTTCATGAGGGGGCGAGATTTGCCGTCGTAGATTTACCAATTGTGGTAATGATTAAGAGCCCGTTTAGCAAAAACGGGGGGGGAGCAAACCGTTCCGTTTTGTGACCATTTTACCGGACAAGGAAGAACGTGATGAAACGGCACAAATATATTATATATAATAGCAAGGCACTAAGCCTAAACTACATATCAAAACCAAAGAGGAAGAGAGGAGATAGCAAAGGAGTACTTTAAGAAAATTGGAAAGCGTCATGGAGAAAAGAAAAAAGAAACTCAATCGAAAGGCACTCCAGCCTGCAAGAGCGCCATCCCAAAAACATCGAAAAAGCTCTCCCTCTCACCAGCAAGCACTTCATAAACATTCACAGCAGCGTTCCTCCATAGAGTGGCAGTCCAAAGATCGCCCATCGTCGCCCCCGCTGTGATAACATGCACGAACAAGCTCATGACCGGATAAAACATGTACCCATATCTCTCAATCACCACCTTCCCCCCCTTGGTTGCAATCTTGAACCCCAATCCATTCAGCGCCTGCTTTGCAAGGAGGAAAACATCCTGCGGACGCTCTGCCCTCACGAGGAACGTTTGTAGAATATTTGTTGGTGAGAGTAGCCGGACGCGTGGGTGAATAAACTCGGGCTTAGAGTAGGTTGCTTCGATGCCCTTTATCAACGTTATCATTGGTGCGATCCCCGAATTTGTCTTAACCGATTGTTTGAGGTAGACTTCGAACTTTAATGCTTTCTCTACCAGCTCTTGGCGCTTATCTTGGGCCCCTTGTTGTTCGGTGGTTTCCATCTCGCATAGGGTACATTTACAGTTAAAACCCCATCCCGAGTAGAGCGCTTTTTGGCGTTTTTGGATACCGGATTCGTTCTCAATGTAATTGATAGTGATTTCTTCCCCCTCGCGGATGTCCCTTGCCGCACGGACTATGAGGAGGTCACCGAGGAATGAACGAACAGAATTTGGCCAACAAGAGTGGTTGATATATGAGGGCATTATCCAGAGGCCTGAACCCTCAGCAGTCCCTGTAGGCGACGCCTTAGCGATCATTTTCTCTACCTCGGTTTTTTCTTTGAACAGGTTTTCGAGAGGGTCATCGACAGAACCGAGCCGTGTGCAACCAAAACAATTCCTCAGCATGATGCGCATCACCAGGTGCCTGATATCATTAACAATCGGGACCCTTCAGAGGATTGCTTAGAACCTACGAGTCGACGACTGGCAACCCGTCAACCATCCCTCCCCGAACTCTTTGATAATCCCCGCTATGCAGTTTATAAAACTCCTCCGCCTTCTTTGGGCTGTGGTATAACACTTGGATCAATTCCCGGACAAGTTGAGAGTGCGTGCCTGCCTGTCCCTTCCTAGCCTTGAGGTTGAAGAGAATCACAATCCTAGCATCCGCAACCTCCTTGTGGCAAACACCAAAAGCCTTCGAGCAAAGCAGCAAATCCCCAAACTTCACATCTCGAGTAGCGAATAGTCCTCTTCCTTTATCCCCCGCATCCCCAATCCTAACTGGCCCAACATACTCTGCACAGTCGAATTTTCCTCTTTTATCCCCCCACTCCTTAACTTCATTTCTCATTTTTAAGAATTCATACTCCCCCTTACGTTGCTCTTGCAAACGCCGGAACGTCCGGAGAAGCTTTTCCTTTGCATCTTTGTTTTCCGGAAACTCCTTCAGTAGTTTCACAAGCCGAGCTCTGGCGGACTCGTAGTCACCGTCCCCGTAGCAAGCTAGTGCACTGCGATATAGAGCCTTTTGATTCAATGGTTCGTAGGAGAGGGCCTTGTCGGCATCTAGGAGGGCTTTCTCATTATATCCTAGTTCTAGGTATGCTTGGGCGCGATTAAGAAGGAGAACTATGTCAGACGCTGAACCAGGTTCAACAACTTGGAGGCCTTTTGTGTAACTTTTAGAAGTCAGTAAATCTCTCTTTGAATACTTTAGATAAGGTTTGTTGAGATACACCTCTCGCCAAAGTCAAGGGTTAAATATAGACAAGCGCCGGCGGTCTTCCTTGACTCCCGCTGAAGCCATACATGGTCCCAGGGTAGCTTGCCCAATATCCACTCCTAGAAAATGAATCTTAGTGCTTTCGCAATCTAGTACCTACCATTGAGCAGCTTCAAAATACTGCTTCTCTTTATAAAATCTATTCCCGTCATCCTTCCAATCCAATGATCTCCTCGCCAATAGCCTAATCCTTGGCCGCCATTTCTCCGGAATCCTTTCATCTTCACCGTCCAAGAATATGACGTCCGAGACATGATCAACACGGATACCCGGCCCGCCGTGGGAGGTTGTCTTGAAATACGGCTCCTTCACAATAAATACCTGCCCCTCAGGCATAATACTTGCAGGAGATCTGCGACCATCCTGATTGTATATCTCCACCAACTCCACTTCCCCGTTCTCATCTTCGGCGATTGTTGTCACGGAAACATAATTGTTCGGATCGACAACCGCTCTTAGCAGTATGTAACTCCCCCGATGTGCCATCTCAAGCCTTAAATCGTCTAGGAATTTCTTCTCCAGAGTAGCAAACGGGACGATACAAGGTGGGTGCTCGTTGTAAGCTATGTTGGTTAGAAGTCTCTCCGTACGTTTCCCCGGCTCAGAGTCTCCCTCTTCCCCCGCCACCCCCTTAAGGAAATTGTGTTGGGAAATATACTGCACCCGTGAAGGTTTATCAAGAGGTTTCCGGCCTTTGCGGGCTTCAGCCTCCCTAAGGACCCTCTCCGCTCTCTTGAAAAAATAAAGCCAATGGTCTTCCACCGTAGGTTCTTCAAATCTAAACATCTTGCTCTTAGTGAGTCTGCCGATTTCACGACGAGAGGCAAAAGTGAATTATTCCTGCCTTGAAAATTCAGCGGGGGAAAAGCTTGCTATTTGTGCCCCTCCCGAGGTAATTCGATTCGCGATATCATTGGCTCCTACAGGTTTCAGGCCTCCAATTGCGTTATGCTAGGATTGTTGTACGGGGCTGGTGACAACAATGGTGGGCAGAATGGCATGTAACAACCCATACCATGCTATTATACGTAACGCTTTTCCGTTCAAACTATTTTGAAGCCGTAATCAAATTGAAAATTGATAGCTTCGTCTAAAATTCTTCCTAATATCTCTCCAGCTACTTGTAGATTCATGAGGGCATGATGTTGATCGGTCTTCAGGCAATAGTCCTTCCGGTATGGTTCAAACGTCCTGTACAATTTACTGTATATGTTGCTAACATGTGGCAAAGGCGGTTGCTCTTTTTGGTAAGCTTGGATATGACATGTACTATCAGGTGGGTGGGAAGAGGACATAATTGCTTTGTTTTCAAGGGAAAAAGGCTATGTGGTTGGCCAGCATCATCTTATACAATTCAATGGTTCAGTTTATATGTTGTATGGATGCTATTGTTTACTACAATTGACGCCCCAAGGGGCAAATTTGATATATCATGCTTTTGTTGTTCCTAGGCGGGGGCCCCGACAATTCCTTTTCCACATACAGTCGCATCCGCAAAGTTCTCATACCCTGGTTGGTATCAGTACTTGGCTTGGCTATCCCAGAGGTATTTTGATGTAGTGTACATAGTTAGCAAGCATAATAATCATGACTCGGCTACATAATAATACATCCGCTATAGCCAAGCCAAGTACTGATACCAACCAGGGTATGAGAACTTTGCGGATGCGACTGTACTATCTTATGGACGATGTGGTGTCCGTGAGTCTCTTTTTGTCCTTTTCTTTACAATACCGGCAACTGGAGGGTCCTACGGCATAATAGTCTAGCGGCAATGACATTACCGTCTGAACTAGAGAGGCCTTCTCGGAACGAAGTGGAACATGAACCGAGGCAGAAGCCCGGCTTTCTTCATTCATCTCCGTGATCTTGGGCCTCTATTGTATCATATCGCCATGTTTTATCATAGAATTAATAAAAGAACTCCCGAGCACGGTCACTGCCACTACTCGGTTGTGTGACCCCTTTTTTACTATGCAAAAATGAAGGAAAAACGTACGGCACGGTATGGTTGCCACTTGTGGCCCACTGGGCCCACCACGGAATTTTTGCTGTCCGTGGGGAGATACAAGTTTCTGAGTACAATGGGCAAGTTATTGCAGGAATTAGCCCCACGCTGGAAGATGGGTTAAGGACGAAATATTTGCCCATGTTCATGACGGGAGTGGGATGATGGTCTCGGGCACCATATCCCCACCGAGATGCAAGCCACCGTAAGTTATTCCAGGCCCGAAATTGACCAATCAAATATAGGTCTTTGAAGCGAACTAGACTGAAAAGAAAGGGACACAACGAGACAAGTGGTCCACGAGATTACTCCGACCGCTTGGTCATACGTCGGTTGCTTTATTCGCTAATTGAATTCTTTCTATTGAAAATGAGTGAGGACAAATAGAGTTTCTAATTGCCAATATACTTCAGCAGTTGATTCTTGTTACTTGTTCGAAGGTTATGCTAACTTCCACAGGGTCTCGTGGTTTGTTTGGACAGGGTGAGAGGGGCCCTGTTCTTTCTGGGCTAACATATCGTTGTTTGCGGACCACTTTGCGTATTAGAGGGGTGAAATGGTTGGGTGCAAGGCGAAGTTTTGTTTAGTCCGGTTCAGTTGGATTGGTTGATTAGGTAGGCTGTTAAGTTTAGCAGGTCAAGGTGATTATTTCAGCAAAATGCGTTGTTGGGTGGGAGGATATAATAGGGTATGATGGAGAGAGGAACAAGAAGCAAGCAGGCTGGATCAAAGGGAAGAGAAAAACGGAGAGAGTGTGTGTGAGAGTGAGAGAAGGAGGAGGAAGATTACGGTACGGTAATTCATTTGGGAGGAGTGCCTGGAGGAGTGCTAGGCCGGGATTTGACGGTGGAGGGAAGAACGAGGGGGTGGGTGGAGAATTGCAAGCGCGTGTTTCAGGATTCTAAAAGGTTACCAAATCAGAAGGCAGGCAAGCATTGTTGTGTGTTCTGGGACAGGCATCCCCCATCGGACAAGGCCCAGCCAAGTTGAAGCAGCGGCAAACCTCTTTCGAAAAGGCAGAAGCAGAAGCAGGAGTGGAAGCCAGCAGAAGTCGAGGCAAAAAGGAACCACTCAATCAATTGAAGTAGAAGTAGAAGAAGAAGAAGAAGAGGAAGAAGCAATGAAGATTGTAGAGCACAATAGAAATTCCCCTTGAGTTGCAGCAGAAGAGGCAGGATGACAGAGGGAGGTCTGAGAATGACTTGGGCTTCCCTCCGTTCACACGCCCCCTATTCTAATGCATCCGAGGAAGTCCCTTTTCCTGTTGTCTTTGAGCGGAGATCTACATGGTCTTGAAGGGACTCAGCTTACGGCCCGGCGTTCTAGTCTAGCCATGGATGGTGATACGGGGTAGAATTGTTTTTTATTTTTTTATTCTTTTGTAATTATGTTTTTATTTATTATTTTTTGAAATTGGTGCTAAAGACCCATGAAGAGATCCGTCAGTTGTCAGTTGTAGAAGTGAACTAAGGCAACATGCAATCGAGGCTAGAGCGGCGAGCAAGAATAGCGAACGCACAAGCACGATAACGCGAGGTCTGACTTACCCTACTGTACATACCGAGAGCAGCAATTAGTCTGAGCAGCAGCACCCGGAAACCTTGGGTGCGCAGTTCTGTAATGGTTAATAAGAGCGACAACGACAACGACAGCGACAGCGGCAACAACAACAACAACAACAGCAGCAGCAGCAACATCTACAACATTGGACGTTCTTCTACGCAAAATTAGTAGAAGTTTTTTTATCACAGCTAACGGTTCGCATGAGTTAAGGAAGGAAGGCAAGGCAAAATAGATATCCCTGGGATCGACGACCACTCGCCCAACCCGGGGTAACCCTTTGACTGGGGAGAGAGTAACTCTTATTCAGAGAGGGAATACTGTGGGTACAGTATACCCCTTCCCCTTCCCTTGTTTACAGTAAACTGCCTCCCCGTTTACTCATTGAAAATAATTTCCTGATTCCCTCATTTTCCACAGGTACTTCCCTACCTTAACTGACGCTCGCTCGAGGGGACCAACCGCCGCCAGGAACAGTGGAACTCGCTTTTTTTCCTTTTTTTTTCTTCTATACTTTTTTTTCTTTTCGTCCTCGTTCCCCACAGCAGCGGTCGTTCTCCAACCAACACCACCCACCCAAGCAGCAGGCCTGCCCAACTCAGCCCGCCCTGCCGCCGCCTGCCCTCGCTCTGGTGCTCGATTCTCTTCTACCACCCCCTTAGCCGCCCACCCACCCACCCACCCACCATCCCCCTCCTCCCTCTCTCTCTTCTATTATCTAACATCCCTTCATTAACACCGTGCATCATCTCCTTCGTCCCTCTCCGTTCTCTTCGTCCCAGATTTCTCTCCTTCGTCCTCTTCCTCTCCTCCCCTCCCCTCTTCCCCCCCAAAAAAGCTTCCTGAAGTAATTCTCCCCCTACTTCACAGGCTTTCTTTGTTTTTATATTTTTTTATTATTTTCGTCTACGCGTCCAAGGGACAGGTCTTTCTTTGCGCAGGACAACGGAGGCAGGACCCTCCCCTTCGTTCCTT
>Ga0307507_10003961_pt1 | contig 27237 bp, 4 predicted proteins | sample 7_EM_MG_FD_207223 | JGI IMG/M metagenome (GOLD analysis project Ga0307507, IMG submission 207223) | Populus trichocarpa ectomycorrhiza microbial communities from riparian zone in the Pacific Northwest, United States - 7_EM | ecosystem: Host-associated > Plants > Roots > Unclassified | place...
ATATCCCTTACGTAAGTTCTCCTAAATAAACTCCTTAAGCGCTACTAACTCTATTTTAGTAAGCTTATAGATTAGAAAGAACTTTAGACTTATTCCCTCTTCTAATTCTATCTTATAGTCCCAAGCTATATACTCTAACAGCTTTTTACTTTCTAGTAACCATAACTTTTTACCATACTTATGGTATCTCTTTGGTATATAACTTAAGCCTTGCTTAGTCTCTTTGTATATTGCTCTAACTTAGTACTATACTAACTTAGTTTGCTATCACACTTTGCGCCATTATATATCCTTAATATCGACCTAACCTATAACCTAATTAATCTTTAGATTATACTCCTATAACCAAGGCATTCCTAATATCACCTCGTCCTGTCCCAATAGTAGGATATTAAAAGACATTCTAACTAGTCTCCCTTTAATAGTTAACTAAATAGGTCCTATTTTAAGATTAATAATACCTCCTCTATAGGCTATCTAATCTCCTAAAATTATTATAAGTAGATATAGGTGTTCCTTCTGTCTATATGGTAACCCCATCCTTTCCACTACCTTTAGTAATATATAGTTCCTAGTTACTCTACTATCTACTAACGCTTTAAACTACTAATCTTACCATTTAACTTATAAATTTAGGTGTTGTCCTTAAATTCCTTTAAGGGTCTAAGGCTCTAATATTAGTTCCCCCTAGTCCTATACACCTCCCCTTTTCCTAACTATTAGCTACTAGATCCTGCCTATACTTAGTCCAACTTTAGCCAATACTTAGTTCATTTCTTTTCCTCTATATACTATAAACAAGTGTTCTCTAGGTACTTCCACTACTATTATCTATCTAGGCATTCTTCCGTAAGGAATCTTCCTGGTTAAAGTGTTAAGTCTCCTTAACCTTATACTTCTACTAGGTACCAACTATATATATACTTAGCATTCCTAAACCGCTTTTCTTCGGGTGCCTAATATATCCTTACTAGGTACTTCCGGTTCTTATCTTTTAGTGCTCTATATATATTACACATATCATCTATATAAGCTATCTACGATAGTGTATAATGCGCTGCATATTTTAGGTTAACTCTTAGTTTATCTTTATCCTTAAGTTTAAACCTATACCTAGTTAACCTAACTACTAGTATTTCCGCTGCGGGTACTAAGATTTGTTACTTACTTCTCCAATCCCTAGATCCTTCTTTTAGGTTCCTTAATATTATAATTAATGCTCCTTTAATATAACTTATACGTTTCTCTATAATAGGTTAGTCTTAGACAACTTTTTTATCTAGCTACATATAAAAGTCTTCCTATTTATTATTGTGTCATTACCTATACCACTTTCCATACAACTGGTTTAGTGTGTATAGTCTATCTATTAGAAAGTACCTTATTATCACTGCATTATAATATCCTTTAGTATATCTTTTTTTAAACCTAGTTAGGATGTCTAGATCCTTTTCTTATTCCAGTTTATCTAACCACTTTACCCTAGGTGTCCCTGTACTCGGCCTATTAGTAACTCTTTATATAGGTGCTCTGTCCCTTATACAACCTAGTATAGCTAACCTCTTATCTAGCTTTTACTCTTGCTATGCAATAATTCTTATCCTAAACTTATCTATAGTTTCTTATTTTCTATATCTTACAGCTAGATCTTTATAGTCGTCTTGCTTTTTAATCCTAGTATTAACTATTTAATCTTTAGGCTAAACACTGTATTTACCTAGGATTGCTAACGTTCTTATTCGTTCTCCAAACTTATAGTTCTTAAACTTGCGTCCTGTACTTATTTATTTGTTACTAAACTAAGTTACTGCCCTTTCTTATTGGTTTTTGTCCGTTATAGGTCCTTAGGTGTATCTTATCTTATCTTAAAAATCTTAAGCTTCTCTTATCTCTGCTTAAGAATCTTAAGCCTATAGCCTTTTGCCTTTATTAAGTAATAAGCTAGCACTAGCAGTTATCTGCTTACTTAGTTTCTTTTAAACGTTGCTCCTATCGTCTTATAAAGCGATAGAAATCATATCCAATAGTGTCGCTATACCTATTACTAAACCTTATTTTATAATAGTCTCAGTTTCTACTTCTATTTTAACTTCTCTAAGGTTTGCATGCTTCTAATAAGCTGCCTTTATTACCTTATTATCGGTAAATGCTTCGCCTTTGTTAAATTTATCGTCTTTAATATCCGATCTATAAGCTGGTTTGTTAGTTCCTTTAAACTTAAATAATAATAGCTCCTACGGCTAATAGCTTACGCCATACTTAGCGTCCTTATAAATTCGGCATACGTTATTGTAATAATACGCAAAACTGTTAATTAAACACTCTTTTATTCCTTATAGTGCACCATTATCCCTCTATATATACGTGCCGTCTGCTGGCCTAGTTCCCTTTACTATATAGTTACTTTAACCACCTCTATAGTCTTTAGCGAAATGACCTTGTTTTCCGCAATTTATATAAGCCCTATCTTTAAACCATTTTTCTTGCTGTGGAGTCCGCCTAAACATCTTCTACTACTAAGATCCCTGGTTTAGCCTCTGCTCCTAGGTCCTTTAATCACTTAATCCTTAACCTTTAGGTTTCCATAGTTTCTTTTCCCACCTTTAGATTTCTTTAGTACCACTTAGGTCTATTAGCTCTGCGCCATTCCATAGTTTTTAACTCTATATCTGTCGTTGCGTACTCTGCGCCTTATATAACTATAGAACTCTATCTTACCCTCTCTTAGCTTATTCCCTTTAATAGATCCTATTATTAATCTTTATTAACTAATCTATTAACTTTCTTAGAGTATCCGCATCTTCTATTAGGATAATTGCATCCTAGACTTTAGCCTTAAGTCCCTATTTATACTATACTATAAGCGCCCTATTATTCCACTTAACCTATATAGCTAGTGTTTAAAACTATATTATATACTCAATTACTAAAGTGCGTTGTACTAAGTTCTAAAGCTTTTATTCCGCTGTAGTTATAGCCTCCAGGTCTCTAAATATCTGCGTTAGTTATTCCGCAAACCCATTCTAACTAGTAAATATGTACCGTACGTCCTGGTTAGTAGTTGTTATACCATTGGCCTGTATTTCCGTAAGATATAGCTTAAACTACTTAAGTGCCCTCCCCATTAAGAACAATCCTGCATAGGCTACTTAATCTAACGATGTTGCTAACTTCGCTCCTTCCTATACTACCTTAAAGTGCATTTACATAAGAAATCCCTTAAGCTTTAACTTCTCTCCTAAGAATTGTTTAATTAAAGGTAACTTAATTTTTACTACTCCAATTCCATTAATGCGTTCTTTAAGTATCCTATTATTGTTTTATAAGTGATTAACTATTTCCTATAACTAACCTCGCGTAACCACTTAAGAATCCCTATTGTCCATACTGGTATCACCTAGCCCTGAGGTTGTGGCTGCCGTCGATGTCGTTGCGACTGGTGCTCTGGGTGGCATGTTATTCAATCTTGTTCAATACTATAACCTTGGTAGTGAATATATAACGGAACCTTATAGCAGGAACTACGGTGGGTTCTGTTATTGGGCTAGGTATATAGGTAAGAACAAAACAATAACGTAATAATAACTGGTGGAGTGGTTGCCTAATAGATTAACTCTAATTATATTCTAAGATTTACTACAAGGAGAGAACTATCTACGGTAGGGACTGAGGTCCTTTAAATACACAACCGTACTCCTAAGAAATCCTCTCTTATACGTGAGGTACGTGTTATACGTGTTGTACATGGCGTACACCGCGTATACTTTATACACTGCGTATAACATTATATGACTCGCTTACCATTCCTTATTACATGGTTCCACCAGATCCATCCTAGACCGTGCCTATATCAACTAACTAGCTTCCTGCGACTCTTCTCCAAGTAGTTATAACATTATACTTAAAGCGTCCGTAACAGTATTAGCCTATTAACCTTTCTACTAAAGGCGGTAGTTAATAGTTATACTACAATCCTAAGAGTTAGGATTTGCAATATCTAATATATTTAATAAGATCCTATAATATAGCTATCCTAGAGAGCGACTTAACTCTAGGATATACCTTTTAATGGCAAGCAAGAAGGGGTTCCTCTATAACGTTAGTTATAACTTTATCCTTATAAGTAGTACTTACTAAATACGGGGCTAGAACTAGGTAAAGATTAGGGGTGATAACTAGAGGATTAATGCGGTAAACAGTTGTTAGTGTTAGCCGTTTATAAGTTATATTAGGGTATAGAGATGGAGTAGTATCTTAAGATGTAATCCTTACTTCCGCATTTAAAGCAAAGGCCTAGCTTAATGCGTTGTTTTTATTTAGGGGACCCTAGTATAGTATACCCTAGGGTCCCTGTGTTGATATCTATGGCGTTAGGGTGCTTAGGCTAAGATAATAACTTAGTAGACGTTTATAAAGCTGTTGTATTATATTAAGGAGTGGACTTTAGTATTAGGCGTAGTATATTATTATACCATTTATTAATAACGTTTATATAGGCATTAAGGGCTCCTAGTAGGTCTATACCTATTAGGGAGGTTTTTAGTTTAGGGCTTAAGGACTTAATAAGGCTATTAACCAGTATAGAGTTATTCTAGCCTGTTTCCTTTATATAACGGTTAAACTTAAAGAAGTATACTAGGAAGCTTTTTGTTCCTTAAGTTATATAGTTTATCTTCCTCTAAGCAGTAGCTTAGCGGTTTAGGTTACTATATATAGCTTTAAGTAGTACAACTAGACTTTATACTAAGTTTGGTTAAAGGGGTTTAATAAGGTTAGCTATATCTCCTTCTAGTTAACTTAGGGCGTAGCAGAGTTAGTTAGCTTTAGTTAAATAGCGGTTAGCATTACTAGTTAGCTTATTTTTAAGCTAGCTTAGGAATAACTAGAGTTCTTATTATTTATTAGTAAATATTAGAGGGTCTAGTAGTTATTTGGATTATTATAATATAGTAGTTAGTTTAGGGTAAATAGTTACTATAGGTTTAGGACTCTTACCCTATATATTTGTCTCTAAAGAAGGTGTTTAGTCTTAGAGCCCTAGTGTAGGCATCTTAAAGATACGGCCTTTTTCTTAGAGGCCCTTAATTATTTACAGGTATTATGCCTCTTATTTAGCTTATTATTAAGTTAAAGTAGCTTAGTTTTATATAAGGGCGTCTATAAAGGACTTCTATATTTCTATTAATTGTTTTTAAAGTGCGGACATAATGCCGGTAGCTATTATAGGGGCTTTAGGGTCGTTCTATATTTTAGAGGGTGGTATATAAGGTTAACGCAATATAGTGTTATAGTGTAAGTATAAGCGGTAATAATATATAGCAAGTAGATATTATTAAGCTATATATATAAACTGCGTAATAAAGTTAAGATATTATATAAGGAGAGAATGTAAGCTTTGCAGTGTGATGATTTAAATGGGCGACTTGATTGTAAATCTATGGAAATCAGGTGTACTATATACAGGAAATACGTGGCAAAGATTGACGGAGACGCCGACGATGATTTGTAACTGTTACCTAATTGGCCACCAGGTCGACATTGCCACTTAGTCGGTAATAGGTAATGAATAGGTAATAGAAATGAGTAGTGAGACATGCGATGACAAAAAGGCATGGTAGTGAGTCATAAGATGACATCTGACATGGTAGCGGTAGTTAGTTACAGAGAAGGTAAGGAAACGGGAAGAAAGGGTATATATTATTAGTTTGGTTGCTTAGTTAATATATATATAGAGCAGAATAGGATTTAAGTAGCGGTTCTGGCAGAACTTAGTAGGATTTAGTAAACTTGGTAGAATATAGCATAATGCGGCAGATTGCCGTCAGATTGCCGTAGATTGTCGGTAAATTGCCATTAGATTGTCGTCTTGCGGTTAGTCTCTTCTTACTACGTTAGTAGAAACAGGTGGACGTGTATAAGGTGTTACAGAGATGTCCTATAACACCTTATATATCTTTAAAAGAGTTAAGTAGGTTAGGCAAGCTAATAGTTAGGTAAGCTAGATAATAATAAGAGTAAAAGCTATGATAAGTGCCTATATACTACTTTTAAAAAGGCAATTAAAGTAGAAGATTACGAAGCTTCTTATATAGAGCGTTTATAATTAGGGTTATTTTAGTACTTTCTTTCTTTCTTACCTTTTCCCTTACGTTTTGCTAAGACTTACTATTTATAGTATATATTTAATTTAGAGCTATATTAAAGTCCTAAAGCTTACCGCCTCCTTAGTATATAAAGTAGATTTAGAAGTTAAATATACTCTACTTTAGTCTAATAAGATTACATAAAAGATAATTACTAGAATCTCTGCCGTCGCCTTCTTTTATCTCTACCATTATTGCTAGGGCGCCGCTAGCTATATATATTGAAAAATAAGCCTATAATAATATTAATAGTGTCTTAATAGTTATATTTATATGGCTAAATTAGCGGCTAAGTTATAATTACGTAGGTATAAGAGTATATATATTAGATCCCGCCGCGCTTGCGACAAGTTCGCAAGCACTTAATATCTTTTTAGCCGTATGGCGATGTGGGGGCAGAATACGTTATAGTAGGCGATAAGGCCCGTGCGCTTAGCGACTATAAATATTACCTTATATTTGTAGTTAATTTTTAATCACTAGTAACGCCGCGTCCTAATACCTGTTAAGAGCTATATATAGAGCCTACTAGGCGCTTTCTACTTATACTAAAATAGTAAGAATTAGCCGTGGGTTAATAGAGTTATTCGCGTTTTAAGTTATACGCCGCCATTATATAAGCACTCTATTAAACTTATACCGTACTAAAATAAGCCTCTAGGAGGCTAGAGATAAAGGGTTTAATAGGAACCTTAGTATTTTATTAAAAGTTAGATATAGATAATATATATAACTATTTTAAAGCTTTTTTACCCGCTTAAAGCTGTTTATAAAGCTAATCTAGCGAGAATTATATTTACTTCTATTATAGATTAACCTACTATATAGCCGCTTCCTTACTAACCTTCTAGGCCTATATAACCCGCTTAATCTCCTTAATAGCCTTAAGCCGTAGGGAGTACTATTAGACCTCTTTTTATTAGCTAGCTCGCTATTTACTACCCTGTTTAAAATCTAGTGCTATTATAGAAGAATTACCTCCTAACCCTTTAGTTTACTTATATTAAAGAGCTTATATAGTATATAAATAGAGACCTAAACCCTAGCTATAGTAGTGGTAGCGGTAGTAGTAGCAAAGCTATATAGGAAGAAAAGTCTATAGCGCTTACCTAGGCGGATATAGACAATATAGAGTTGCTATATAAGCCTCGCAAGGCTAGTATTAATTAGCTCTCTACCTTGTATAAGTAATATAGGTTATTTATAGTTGTATTTAGAGACCTACGGCTCTAAATTAGAATTGCATTTATATATAAGGGCCCTCCTATTTATACCTACCTCTCTAATATACCCCCTATTTAAGCCTTTATATTAATTACCAGTAAAGCTTCTACCCTCTCCTACTTATTTTAAGAGTAGTTAGTTATATAGGTATATTATACAGAGAGGAGAATTTACTTATAGTATGGTAATATTACTAGAGAATCTCTTATATAATAGGACGGGAAGTATAGTAGATAATTGTATTTCCTAATTTTTAATAAAGAATAATATTAGTAGGATTTAAACTTATAATCTATTAAGTTTAAAGTTAGTATATATTTATCTACACTATCTATACGCCTTTAGTGATTACCTTTTACCTAAAATTATTTTATTTATTATAAGAGGCCAGCCTAACTGGAACGTATAATTATCTAATCAGCAGTATCACCGGTAAGTAGAAGGTAAGTCAAAGGTAGAGTCAAAGGTAGAATAAGTTGCACGTATTAAAGGACAAATGCTTTTAACCACTTCCATTTAGAGACTAATCGCTAGTTCTTCTCTAGAGGAGAACTAACTTCCTATATAAACCTTCTAAGACACTAGTAAAACCTTTCGCCCCTATTTATTTAACTATGTCTCCTCTGGGATATATATAGGATATAGATAGGACATTAATAAAACCTCCTACTGTCTTATTTAATATGTACCTCCTAAAGGGTTCCGTTATAATTACCTCCCTTTTTAGGGTCTTGGTCCTCCAAGACTTCGACTTTTAATAAACTTTTATAGAGTTCTAACTAAAACTACTTGGGAAGTTCTTTAGTGGAAAGGTACTCTATAATGCGGCTCATTGCCAGTTCTTTACTAGCGTGGAACCTTACTTTATCTTCTATTCCTCCACTCTTCTTCTACTATAGCTCTTTATAGTGCCTTTATAATGGAATTTTAATAATAATAATAAAAATTAAATGGGATTTACCTTCCTTATTATAAGAATTTGTTATAAGCTAATCTGGAGGTTGTCCTATATAACGCGTTAACTAGCCACTATCCCCATTTACCTAAAATGGGTCCTAATAATAACGTTTTAATGTTAATTTCTTCTAGTTTATAAGCTGTCGTCTCTTATATGTCTTTCCATTAATAATACTATTTGTCTCGCCTTTTAGCAGACTGTTTTTTATTATATTTTAGCTTTTAGCTTCCACATCTCTAGCTGTTCTTTCCACTACTACTCCGTTCTCTTTTTATAACACATCTATAGGTAATAGGATCCCCATTTTATCTCTTTAATAATACTAACTTCCTATAGTATTCTCTCGCAATAGCTTATAATTGTGCTGCGCGTCTCTAGACTGGCGGCAGCGTTATCCCTACTCTGTTGGCACCATAGACCACTTTTATTGCTCCTATGGTGGTTTCTCTAAAGTGCTGCCGTTGTTATGTTTATATACTTATATTAGACCCGTCCTACGCCTATAAGATACCGCGCTCTAGTAAGAACAGATCTAAGTGTTCCTACTATCACAGCTAGAAAAAGACCTATATTCTAGTATTTCCCATTCCATCCTATTCTAAACTCTACTAACTATATTAGATCCCCGCTATCTATATATATAAGGCTTACTAGCTCTAACGCGCTATTAGGGGTTTCCGTCTATATTAGAATAGTAAAAGATAGGGATAGAAGGTGTCTTCTATTACTTATAGCCTTTTTAATTTAATAAGGGTTTCTATTACTATGGAGACGTAGTAATCTTAGATATATAGTGTCCAGAAGCACATATGTAAGCAGCTTGTTCTTATAAATAACAATATTACACTCTTACATGGGCCTTTCTGGCTAGGTAAGTCTCTTTAGTGATATATTTGGGAACTATACTAACTCTTTAGTTGTTAACTTTCTAATCCTAGCCTAAATGCTAATTTGGAGCCTAAGGATAACACTAAGGATAATAATAAAGATAAATGTTCTCCCCGCCAGTCCCCTGGCCATAGTAGTCCATCTAGTTCCTACTACTTTAAGAAGAATATTAGTAAGAATACTAATGCTTCTAGGGATGGGAGTGCTAATAATACTGCTAGTAATAACATTAAGATAAAGGAAGAGGCTCCCGTTACTACTTCTAGTATTTAAGTTATTATCTTATTCTTTCTTTCTTCTTATAGAATAGCTTTATATAGTATCTCTCTGGTACTTCTAGGATGCCCTAGTACTGGGAATTGACTTTATACTTTAGGGATGCCTCTATTTTTATTTTTAGTAATAGTCCATATAAAAGCAGCATACTGCTATAATCTCCGTATGTGATAAACGGGTGGTATTCTTATAGGTGCTTTATAATTTCTTAAAATTTCTAAATCTTTGCTCTATATCTTTTTAGTCCTCTTTATATTATTAACTCTATTGCGTATCTCTAGTATTAGACCAGATACTCTCCTTTTATCCCTTAGGAACCCTTTTAAATCCCTAAGGCCCCTTCTTCTAGTACTACTACTTATTCTTAAATAGTGTCTTCTTTGGATAGTATCCCTAGTGGTTCTTATATAGATCCCTATAGCTTTCTCTTACAGAATTTTAGGATCCCTGTTATAATAGCAAAACGTTCCTATTTCTAATACCTATACTAAACCTTATGGTTTTAATTTGCAGAGTCTTCCCTATTATCTTATCTATGGCATATCCGGAACCATTACTAAATTCTAATTTATAGTCTTTAGGAAAGTTTTAATTACCGTCTTATATCCTGGCTAAAGGTACTTTTTAGGTTCCTAACTATTATATACCTAAGAGTATCCTTCCTAATAAACCAAAAATTTGCGTTTCTTCTAACGCCATCTTTAGTCTAAAATATCTTCTATATTCTATTCTAGTTCCCTATTAATTTCGCTAGGTAGGGGTGGTTTTACATTATCTCTTCTCTAGTATAACTCTAATAAGGAAATATAAAATATGGAATATATTAGATATAATTTTAGCAATTCTAATTTATAGGCTTAATTTCCTTTAGTTTTCCTAACTATCTTAAAGGGTCTAAGCCACCTATAGTCCAGCTTCTTCTTAATACGTTTTATCTAAATGTTTTTTATAGATAGTAAAACTTCGTCTCCTATTTTAAATTCTTTAGGCATATGTCCCTTGTTATAGTACCTTTTTTATATAGCCTAGGCATCTAGCAAGTGCTTTTTAAGTTCTTCTCTGTAAATTCTTATTTACTTAATTCTCTTAGACGCCGCCAGGGCCTCTTTTTTGGGAATAATGTCCTTAATATTCTAGGGGTTATTTACTTTTATCCTAAATAGTGCTTTATAAGGGGTCATTTTTATACTACTATAGATGCTTATATTATATACATATTATACTAGAGCTAACCACAATAGCTAATTATCCTATTAATAATTAATATAGCAGTGGAGGTAGTGTTCTAACAATATATTTAAACGCTTTATTTGTCTATTTATTTGCGGGTAAAAGGCAGTGCTTATCTTTTGCTATATTTTTAATAGAAGATAGAATAAAGACCAAAATGCGCTATTAAATATGGTACCTCTATTGGATATAATTCCCCTTAGCATGCTAAATAAGAGCCACTGCTCTAAAAACAGATCTGCCAGTTCTGCTACTATAATTATTATTATAATAGCAAAATACTCTAAAAACTTTATATATCTATTAATGATTACTAGGATAGCATTAGCAACCTCTTCTATTCTTATTTTAGTAGGGGTAAGCCTATTATAAAATCTATTGTTAATTTTAATATGGGTTCTTGTGGAATAGAAAGCACTAATAACTTGCTATATAGGTGATGCCTAGATATCTATACCCTTTAGCACGTATTATATCTTAATATATAGTCCCTAACTTCTTTAGATATTTTATCCTAAAAGTATTTCCTTTAAATAGCCTTAAGGGTTCTATTAGTACCATAGTAACCCCTAAGAGGGTTATTATAAAAGACCTTTAGAATTTTATCTTAAACCATTTAGTCCTTTAGGATATATACAGCACCCTTAAAGCGCAATAGACCCCTTTAGTCTTGCTACTATAGCTTCTTAGTAACTCTAGCTAAGTTAGTCTCTACTATATCTTTCTACCTCTCCTTAGAAATAAAGACGTCCCTTTATTATACTTAAAAAAGAAAATCCGGAAAGGTTTTATATAGATTACTTATTTTTATTTCACCCACTACTATTATAGACCCTAGGTATAGCACAAGACGTTTTAAACTATTAGTGCTAGCAGATTCTCCTATTATTATATAGTATACCACGCTATAGATAGGCATCTTGCCTATCCCCTCTAAACCCGGAAACTTGCAGCTAATATACCATTAAGTTAAAGGTGCTGCAATACCCCTAGCACATCCTATAGAATTCTTGCTAATTCTAGGGTACGCCAACTTTATAATGTCTGCTTAGTCTATAACCTAGTCCATAACTATATCCTATGGCTCTATTATTATGGTGCTTCGCAGCTATATTGCCGGGACCTCTACCCTACCGTAGAATTCTATAATTCTAGGGAAAGATTCTTTTTTTTTAAGCAAATTTTATAATATAGAAATCATTTCCCCTATACTATTCTAGATTCTCCTAGTCTTATAATCCAGACATCTTAATAACCTATTAACGGGATTTATTTTTTCTAGGCGGTATATAATCTTAAAGTTATACTATAATAGTGCCTCCGCCTATCTAGCTTATTAACCGCTTAACACCTTTATAGTTATAAAGTATTCTAGGTTGTTATAGTCTATAAAGACTTTAATAGGATAATTACTTCTTATATAATAATATTACTAGTGCTTTATTGCTATAACTATTATAAGTAGCTCCTAGTTATATATTATATAACACTACTTTATAGGGGTTATTTTCCTTAACTAAAACGCCATAAGATGCCATTCTCCGTCTTTTAATTAAGATATAATTACCCCTAGGGTGGACATTAAGGCGCAACCAAATGGCAAAAGATACGCAATAAGGAAGCTTAACATAGATAGCTTCCTTAATACAATTAAATAACAACTCCAAGACCTAGAAGAAATCCACCCAATACCAAACAAGTAAGGCTTATTAGCTACCCCCAAGGAAATTAATTAAAGACTAGAAAGGATCCAGGTAGCAATTAAAAGCAGGCTAAAAGAGCACTGCCTAGTTTTAAAACCGGGCCCCTACGCGCGACACGCATGGTCCGCATAGTATGCGGCCCTTGTAGCCGGCCAACGACGAGCAAGGAGGAAATATACAAGCAGCCACAATTCTAAGAACGAGAGACGATATAATAACACAAGAAACCAGCTAAAGAATACCCTAAGAAAAGAAGCAAGAAATAACTAGAGACAGTTTATAAACGAATATACTACTAACTTAAGTCTCCCCTATAACAAGGGCCTTTGGACTATAGCGAAATAGGTAAAGAAAAAGGCAAAACGCCTAGTAAAAGATCCACACCTACCACCCCTATAAAGAGCAGGCAAACTATAGGCCACAAGCAACAATAACAAGAAGGCAAAGATCCTTATAAAAAGATTTTTCCCTTAACCAGCTCTAGTAGACCTTAGCAACATTACCAGTAAAACATCGGTGACTCGCCTAAGGGTCGACAGCGACATAACAACTAAAGAAATAGCCAGAACTATTAGCCGCCTCTCAAACAACACAGTACTAGGACTAGATAGGATCCTAAATAAAGCCCTAAAGACCTGTGGACTACTTATAGCACCTTAGCTTGCAAACATAGCTAGAGTATACTTTACAATAGGCTACTACCCACAACTTAGAAGATCTATAACAACGGTCGTCTTATGAAAAAAAGGTAAAGCAGACTACTTAATCCTAGGAAGCTACCGCCCTATTGCCTTAGAAAACACCCTAAGCAAGATCTTAGAAAAGGTTATAGCGGACCATATAGTAGACACGGTAGAGGAACACGCCCTACTACCATAAAGCTAAATAGGGGCAAGAAAGAATCGCTTAACGCTATTAGTACTTATACTACTTACTACTACTATTAAAACTGCATGGGCTATGCGAAAGGACTTTATAGTATTAATACTTAGCCTAGATATTAGCAGCGCCTATAACAATATACCCCATAAGCGTCTCCTATACATTCTTAGGGCAAAGGGCTTCCCAGAATAGATCATTTAATTTATTTAAGGATTTATAGGCTAGAAAGAAACATTACTAGTCTTTAGTGGATACTAGAGCCCCCCTATTATAGTCGTAATAGGAATACTATAAGGATTACCTCTGTTGCCTATACTCTTCCTCTTCTTTGTAAGCAACCTGCTTAACACCTTTAAGAAAGGGGCGACCTAGGGGATAGGCTTTATTAATAACATAAACCTAATTACATATAGGCTAACAGCCGCAGAGAACTATAGGACACTAAAGAAAGCCTATAACACCTATATAGAATGGGCAAGATAACATAGAGTCTAATTCTTACTAGAGAAATACCAGCTAATCTATTTTATAAGAAAACGTAACCAATCTGCAGATCTTTAGCATATAATCTATATCTAAGGCTTTAGGGGTTAACCGGTTCAAGGCCTAAGGGTATTAGAAGTGTGGGTAGACAGTAAGCTCCGGTAGAGCGTATATGCGGCGTAAGCGGCCCGTAAGGGCCAAGCACAGTATATCGCCATGTCCAGGATCGTTAATTCTATATAGGGTCCATACTTCCAGAGGTTACGCCTACTATATATAGCAGTTGTCCGGCTAACCATAACGTATAGATCTAGCATTTGGGCCACTGGAGAAACCAAGAAAGGCCCCCCTAAATTACTCCTTAAACCACTCTAAAAGGTCTAAATAGCCTGCCTTAGGAGTATAACAGGCGGGTATAAGCGAACAGCCACAGCACTGCTTAAGAAGGAAGCCAATATTCCTCTCCTATAACTATATATTAAAGCTAATATAATGTAAAGGGTGTAAAAGGAACGTAACTCTAACGTTATAAAGTATATTAAGACACACCTAAACAAACTATGGAGGGACCCTAGGGTGCCCTATAGAAGAAGGAACCAACAACCCCAAAGTAGGGAAGATATATTAGGAAAACAGGTAGAGAAAGCAGAAGAAGAATAGTGCGGTGCTAGGGCCTAGGCCTATATAGAGGAGGAAGAAAGACGCGCAAGAGGCCAGTAAAGACAATAGTAAGGGAGAGAAAGGAGCCAAAGTAGAGTATAAAAGAGTACTGGAAAACCATCTACCGCAATACAATACTGGTTGGACCGACGCTGGAGAGATAAATAGGAGTTAAAGGTATAGAGGTAGACTTAGGCAAGGGGAACCTAAGCTATAGTATAGGTAATGCTATAGGGGGTAAATACCTAAGGGCTCTAAAAGGGCCTAACAAAGGCAGAAAATACAATAGTAACACTCTTAAGGATAGGAATAATAGAACTAAAAGATTGGCTTTACTGGGTGGGTGTCCTAGTAAGTAGCCTAAGGTACGAATATAGCTAGCTAAGACAGACACCAAAATACGTAATACTATTATGCCCCTTACGCACCAGCTAAGAAGCAATGCTCTTAGCAGCTAGCATAGAAAACTATAATACACTACTCTTAATATAGAAAGGCCTTAAGGCGGCTACTTGGTGGCTTATTAGCTAAAATATGCTAGACCAGTTCCGGGTTACAAAGGAAATAGTAATAAAAGGCAAAGGGGCGAGTAATAGGCGCCCCCTAATAACTCTACAGGAGTAGAGTATAGTGTGTAATACTAGCGCGTCCGTAGGTTTGTTACGGCAGCAGTGGTTCCCAAGGAGGTTAAAAAGTAAGGTAGTAGAGCACCACTGGTAACTTATAGGCGACTTGTAAGCGAGCCCCAAAAGGCGGGGAGACGGATTACGGGGTTTTCTCAAATAGAGTTTTCTCCCCACATATATATAAGGAGTAGTCCGCGTGGGCCTAACAGGGATCCAAATCGGACGTTAAGTAATAAATAATAATAATTACCCCTAGGGCGAAGCCGAATATATCCGTTTTAAGGTATATATATAGCTCCCAGTAGAAGTGTATTAGAATAGGCGCTAATATAAATAAATCCTTTAACCGGTCTATAGCCTACTTAGTAGCTTCCCTAAATATAAAGGGTCCTAACTTCTTACTATCCTTAGATCCCTTTAGCAGATTAGTAATTAGGAGTATTACTTATAAGTAATAAACAATAAACCTTTAGTAGAAGTTCGCCGTGCCTATAAAAACCTATACTTCCCTAAACGTTGTAGGATATAGCTATTCCCTAATAGTGTCTGCCTGGCTTTTCTCCATTAATACTCTATTAATACTAACGATAAAGCCTAGAAAATTAATGCTGGTAATATAGAATAAGCATTTTTTTAGGTTTATATAGAGCTTATATTCCCGCAGTCTTTCTAGTACCATTTATATATAGTGCGTATATACTTTGTAGTTATTAAAGTAGACTATAATATTATTAAGGTAGACTATATATATTATATCTAATAGGCCTAACAATGCCTTATTAATATAGGCCTGAAATGTTACTGGTGTGTTAGTAAGCCTAAATGGCATTACTAGGTACTTAAAGTGGCCGTACTATATTTGGAACACCGTTTTTCATTTATCGCTGGCTTTAATCCGGATTTAATAGTATATATCTTTTAGATCTAATTTTATAAATATCTTTACGCCCGATAGCCTGTTAATAAGCTCCCCTATTAAGGGTAGCAGGTAGTAATTCTTTATAGTAATTTTGTTTAGCGCCTAATAGTTAATATAGAGACGAAAGGTCTTGTCCTTCTTAGGTATAAATATGATTAATACCCCTACCTAACTTATAAAAGGCCAAATCCATCCTCTCTAAAGATTGTCCACTATATACTAACGCAATACTGCCAGCTTATTTTCTAATAGGTTATATAGTGGTCTAAAAGGAGGTTCCTTATCTCCTATATCTATCTTATGCTCTACTAATATAGGGTTAAACAAGGTATGCGCAGCTTTCTTATTGGCAATATTCTTTAGGTCTATATATTCCTATAGAATCTTTAGTTCCTTAACTACGCATAGCCGGACATCCAAAAATAAATACCCTATGTCCCTATTCTTAGTATTAAGGGTGGTATATATAGCATACACCCACCCTTCCTCTTACATATGGTTTAAGAAAGTCTTTTAATCTTTAACTATAATATATAGTTAAGATTTCCGGTGTTAATACAAGGCTAAAGGCTAATTAATGTCTAAATTGACTTGTTAAAGCCATAGGTATTCTAAAATAAGGTTATACCCCTTAATTTCTACGGCGTAGAAGCGTATCTCCTATATATCCTATAGACCATCGCGGTCCTAGCTGGCTATGGAAAAGGTTTATTCTCTGTAGTACGGAATCTAGTGGCCTTTAATGCTTTAAATGGTGCGCACCTGCGAGCCACTAAGGTCTAAATCTAATTCTTTTACTAGTAATTAAGAAATAACCCCTATGGTCGCGCCGCTGTCTATAAGGCAGTCTTATATTACCTATTTATTATTAACTTAAATGGAGACGGGAATAACTATGTGGCAGCTTACTCCCTCCTTCTTTTGCTGGCCTAGTATAAGGGAGTAAAGATTTACTAGGCTCTCTCTTTTCCTAATTAAGTATCCTCTTGCTTCTTTTACTGGTAGAAGCGTTATATATAGCCTTTCTTGCCGTAGCAATAATAGCTGCGTAACTCTTAGTTCTATGGTTTCTGCCTATTGTTATTCTAGGGTTGACTAGCGTTGCTTTGGGGTTGCGAAGCCTGCTTGCGTTGTCCTTTTATAGAGTAGTTAGGTTAAAATCTGCCCCTTTTATTAAAGCTAGGTCTAGTTCTACGCTCTTTATTATTAGCGTCTTATTTCTTTTACTTCCCTAAATAGTCTCTTTTAGTGTTCTCAATCCGAGTAGCTTTAGAGATAAGCTTTTCTTAGGAGGTAGGAATTTCGCCCTTCTCCTATATAGCCTATTAAATCTTAGGTTGTAACTTGGTAAGTAACTAGTGAAGTTATATAGCGTTATCCTATAGGTTTAAGTAGGGTATATTGTTTTCTAGTTCTTCCAAGTAGTTTATAAACTGGACTACACTTTGGCCTTCTTACTATTTAGCGTTATAGTATTACTAGTTATAATCCATCCCTTAATTAGTAGGGTCTTAGATCTAATTAATTAACCATAACTTAAGTTTGCTGAATTTAAGGGATGTGGTAAGTTTCTTCTTGTAGCGTGTTTATAAACTCTTAATAGTGCCACGCAGGAAGGTAGAAGCAATTAGTATCTAATTATACTCATTAGAGTAATATTTTAGGTCCAGCCAAAACTTGGTTTTATATTAACGGATAAAATAATTACAGTTCCGGAGACTATTACTATTATACTTATTAGGTTCCTTTATACAGAATTTAGGTTTTTCTAACGTTATAGTGTAGTATGGCGTTACCCCTTTGAGTCCGCTTTGTGTCTAGGGTGTCTATACTTCCCCCAATTGTCCTTGCAATTGCCCTTAGTAGTCTTAATATGCTTATCTTAATTGTATCTCCAACTCCTTTATCTTTTGTAGGGTCTCGCATAGTAACCGCTCTAATAACTCCCCAGTGGTGATCGTTCCTAAGGGTCTTAAAAGGTTAGACGGACCAGCCGTGGCTTCCTAGTCTACTCCTTTGTAAGTAGAGGGGATGCGCTCCTCTGGGGAGACTCTGTCAGCCTCTTGTAGTAAGGGCGTTGTTTTAGGGGGTAAGGAGGTATAGCCCGTTATTGTCGATTAATAGCCGTACGTTCCTTCCGTAAAGGATTATAAGCGATTAGAATTATAAGAGGCCAGTCTAACCGGAATGTATAATTATCTAATTGGCAGTATTACTAGTAAGTAGAAGGTGAGTTGAAGGTAGAGTTAAAGGTAGAATAAGTTGTATATATTAAAGGACAAATGCTTCTAACCACTTCCATTTAGAGACTAATCGCTAGTTCTTCTCTAGAGGAGAACTAGCTTCCTATATAAACCTTTTAAGACACTAGTAAAACCTTTCGCCCCTATTTGTCTAACTATGTCTCCTCTGGGACATATATGGGACGTAGATGGGATATTGATAAAACCTCCTAGAGGGTTCCGTTACATTTATATGCCCCTTTTCCCCCCTTTAATGTTATATAATATACCCCTTATATACTTTCCCTTATATAACTATAAGAGAATACTTAGAATCTTATAAGCTGCCTAGTCCTTTACATATTCTAATACCTTAAGTATTTATAGAGTAGTACTTATATAATCCTATAGAACGCAACGTTAAAAACCTAAAAATACTCTCTCTGGCTTATTGCTTATTCTAGATATTAAAAAAACTTTAATTGCAAGCTATAAGAGTTATAGAAATCTTATATACTAAAGAGGCTAGTTTTACTATTATATAGCTATTATATAGCTATTAAGTGGAATTAGATTCTTATTAATATAGGTATTAAACTTATCTAAACTCTACAGATAAGTGTATTTTAAATAATACTAAAGACAAGCCTTATAGAAGGTAGAGAGGTTTTTTTTTAAACTTTAAAGGCGACTTTTATATTTTCTTAATTATATATAATATAGTTAAACCTAAAAGTATTACTTTCTTGTAGAATCTCTTCTAGAGCTTTTATATACTAAAAAGCTTCTTTTCTCCTTTAATGGTAATATAATTATTCTAATCTTTTAAGAAAGCTATATAATACTCTAGGTTAAGGACTTATGCCGCTAAATAGTAGGGAGAATTATCTAGCTTCTTAATATACTTTATAAGCTTTTCCTTAGTATATTAGAGTTAAGAAGTTATAAACTTATTTTTAGTCTTAGTAGCTATTACCTATAGAAAAGTTGGCTAAAGAAATATTAAGAGTATCGCATAATACACTAATACGGTCTATATTATATCTTTAAGGATATTAACTAATTCTAGAACCCTTTCTAGTATTATATAATCTCCTTAAAGAAATAGAGTTACTTTATAAAAAGATTAAAGGAAATTATAAATTATATAAAAATATATCCATTCGCTTATTAAGAGGATATTATTTTTTAAGTTATCCTTATAGTGCCCTATATAGAGTTAAAGCCTAGCCTTTACTTTATTATCTAAAGCTATATATAGTATAAAAAACTAGCTATTTTATCTTATATAATTATTAAAAGGGCCTATTTTACTAGTATATTTAATAAACTATATTATATAGTTAGCTAAGCTGTAGATATAAATAATATAGTTATAAAGCTTTCCTATCGGCCCTATAATATTTTAAATATTTTAACCCCTTTTATACTTTTTATCTAATACTAGCTCTAATTCTTTATCCTTCTTTTTCTTTCTTTTAACTAGTGGTAGAACTTACTATATAACTTCTTCTTCCTTTTCTTTTTTTATTCTATTTCTTATCCTTTTTTAAACTAAATAGAAAGGCTTAAATAATAAGATTAATAACGTGCCCCTAATAGCGAATTCTTTAATATATTATAATCCAGTTAATTTTATATTTAAGGCTAAGCTATTAGCTAATTATATAATAGAGAATATTATTTAATTTAGTATTATTGCTACTAAGAGCTCTAATCTTTATTTTAATGCTACATTTAATAAAAACCAGATAAAGCGCCTCTTATTAATCTATACTATTTTAACTAAATACTATATAAAGGGCAATTAAGGGGTTTTAATATTTATCCTAGATATTAATTAAGCTAGTATAGATTCTAAGAAAAAGGAAATAACTTAGAGAGGTCTAGATATCCATAGTAAGGTAAATATTTATTTTTGCAGATTAAAGTACTTTTTATATAATATCTTAACTCTTAGTAAAGTGTTTAAAAATCTAGGCTATAATTATTAAGTAGTATATAGGGATAATTAAGGGTGCTTTTTAATTTAATACTTTTATAAAAGTATAAAACTCTAGCTATTCTATATATAAAAAGGGAAGCTATTATATAATAATTAGATCTAAAAGTGCTTGCTTTATAGTATTTTAATATACTATATGCTTTAGAACCTTACCCTTAAGACTTTAAACTTCTCCTTTTATTAAAAGCTTTTAATATAGTATTAAAAAAGATCTCTCCCCCTAATCTTTTACTATTATACGCTCCTAATTCTCTACTAAATTCTATTTAATATTATATTTTTTAAGACAGCCTTATAATCCAATAGTTAAAAAATAGTATCCTTTTAGGTCTTAAGAAGGATAATATTTATAAAAGTAGCGTTTCTTTATATAAGCCATTTTGTCACAGGACACCTCCGTGACACCTTATATACGTCCACCTGTTCCTACCTGTTTCCACCTGTTTCCACCAACGCAGCAAGAAGAGACCGACCGCGAGACGACAATCTGACGGCAATCTACCGCATTCTGCCATATTCTGCCAAGTCCACTAAATCCTACCAAGTTCTGCCAGGACCGCTACTTAAATCCTATTCTACTCCGTGTACGTGTTGACCAAGCAACCAAACTAACGATATATACCCTTTCTTCCCGTTTCCTTACCTTCTCTCCTTATGCAACGTCTTAATCTTATCACATAGTTTATGTATATAGCTTAATAATATCTACTTCGCTATATATTATTACCACTTATACTCGCTCCGTGACACTACGTTACGTCAAAAACCTATACTCTGCCCCACCCCGCCCTATCCAAAATACAAAACAACCTCGAAGCCCCTATAACGGCCGCTGACATTATATCTATACTCTAAAAATAATTGGCAAATATACAGAAGTCTTTTATAGACGCCCTTACACAGAATAAGGCCGCTATAGCTAAACAATAAGCTAAATAAGAAGCACGGCACTAGGAATTAATGGAAGCACTTTAAGAAGAAGTCTGCACCCTTAAGGCACTTGCGTTAGGGCCCTAAGACCGAATACCAGCCTAAGAGGCTACTAACACGCCACCTATAGACGAGATAAAAATAACTAAATCTAAACCTAGCTCGTCGGGTGCGAACCTTAAGCTAGCTATGGATATTTATCCCGTAAATCCATCTACTATACTATAACAATCTAAAAAACTACTAGACCCCCCAGTATTCACCAGTAAATAATAAGAGCTTTAATTATTCTTAAGCTAACTTAAGAATAAGCTAACTAGTAATGCTAACTGTTACCTAACTAAAGCTAACTAACTCTACTACGCCCTAAGTTAACTAGGAAGAGACATAGCTAACTTTATTAAACCTCTCTAGCCGAACTTAGTATAGAGCCTAGTTATACTTCTTAAAGCTACATACAGTAACCCAAACCGCTAAGCTACCGCTTAAAGAAAGATAAATTATATAACTTAAGAAAAGAAAAGCTTCCTAGTATACTTCTCTAAATTTAACTATTACGTAAAGGAAATAGGCTAGAACGACTCCGTACTAGTTAATAGCCTTGTTAAATCCCTAAGCCCTAAACTAAAAACCTCCCTAATAGGTGTAGACCTACTAGGAGCCCTTAACGCCTATATAAACGTTATTAATAAACGGTATAATGATATACTACGCCTAACACCTAAGCCTACTTCCTAATATAATACGACAACTCTATAAACATCCACTAAGTTATCGTCTTAGCCTAAGCACCCTAACACCATAGACATTAATATAGGGACCCTAGGATACGCTCCACTAGGGTCCCCTAAATAAGAACAACGTATTAAGCTAGGCCTTTGCTTTAAATACGGAAGCAAGGACTATATCTTAAGATACTACTCTGTCCCTATACCCCAATATAACGTATAAATAGCCAATACTAATAACCGTTTACCGCATTAATCCTCTAGTTACTACCCCTGATCTTTACCTGGTTCCAGCCCCGCATCTAGTAAGTACTACTTATAAGGACAAAGTTATAACTAACGTCCTATAGAAACCCCTTCCCGCTTACTACTAAAAGGCATGTTCTAGAGTTAAGTCGCTCTCTAGGATAGCTATATTACAAAATTTTATTAAATGTATTAGATATAGCAAACCCTAACTCTTAGGATTGTAGTATAACCGTTAACTGCCGTCTTTAGTAGAAAGGTTAATAGGCTAATACTTAAGTCCTAATTAATATAAGAGCTAGCGGTATAGGATTTATTAATAAGATCTTTATATAAGACAATAGGTTTACCCTAACACCCCTTAACCAGCATATTAACGTATTTAGATTTAATGGCAAACGCACTATCTTAGGCCGTATTACTTACGTAGCGGCCCTAAGACTCTAATACCTAAACCACAAAGAATTAATTAAGCTCTTTATAACTACCCTAGGTTACCTAGTAATCCTTAGATAACCCTAAATAAAGCTATATAAGGTAACCATTAATTAGGATAACCTTAAGCTTCTATTTACCGCCTCCCGTTGCAAGTAGAAGTGCCTTATAATTTACTACTTAGACCCTAACCCAAAATCTAAAAAATCTACTAGAATCCATTAGTCTAAAATTTCTATTAACATCTACCTTGCACCTAAAAGTCTACCCAATTCTACCTACCTAAGAATTCCACCAAATTCCACTAATATAAGATTTCTACCAACGTCTACTAAGAACCCGAAATTTATACTAGACTATATAAATTAACTCTAACTGCTGCACCCCAAACTAAGTAGAAGCTTAAGCTTAACATATAAAGGTACTAGAAGAACTGGTATTCCACTATAAAAAGGATACTTAAAGAACCTAAACCTAAATCTAATACTAACTCCGTACCTAATACTAAACCTAAAACCATGTAAGAAACTAAGGATAATCTAAGCCCACTTAACACCTTAGATATTTACATAATTGGAGCTACCCTATTAGCACAACTTGCTAGGAAACCTAAATACACAATCTTTGCCGTTACAATGGCCAATATTAAGAAGGCCTTAGCACTAAAGAAGCATACTAACCCGGCCACGAAAGTGCCAGTAGAATACTATAATTATTTAGATATATTCTTATAAAAGGAAGCTAATAAGCTACCAGAATGCCGTTTATATAATTACAAGATTATAGTTAAAGAAGGAAAATATCCTAGATTTAGACCCTTATACGAAATGTCCTAAAACGAACTCTAGGTACTATGGAAGTACTTAGACAAACATCTAGATAAAGGATTTATTAGAGCAAGTTCTTTACCTATAGCCGTACTAGTAATCTTTATTAAGAAACCTAGCGGTGGTCTACGCTTCTATATAGACTATTAAGCTCTTAACGCTATTACTGTTAAGAACTAATATCCAATCCTATTAATCTAAGAGATACTAAACCGATTAAGTAAGGCTCGCTTCTATATAAAGCTTAATATTATCTACGCATTTAACCGCCTTTGTATCGCGAAAGGAGACAAATGGTTTACTGCATTTCGTACTCAATATAGATTATTTAAATACTTAGTAATGCCATTCGGCCTCATAAACGCCCTAAGTTTATTCTAATACTTTGTAAATAATACCCTACGCCTATACCTAGACGTTTTTTATACTGCTTATATTAATAACATCTTAATATACAGCAATAATCTGGCTAAATACTAAAAATATATTAAACTGGTCCTAGAAGCCTTGCGCGGAGCCGGCCTATAATTAGATATAGATAAATACGAGTTCCACAAAACGGAAGTCCTATACCTTAGACTTATTATTTCTATAGATAGCGTATAAATAGACCCTAAGAAAGTTAAAGCAATTATAAACTAATAAGAACCTAAGAACGTTAAGGATATAAGGGCCTTTATAGGCTTCGCCAACTTCTATTAACGGTTTATTAATAACTTCTCCGCCTTAGTTTTACCCTTTATAGCCTTAACCCAAAAGAATAAAGCCTTTATCTTTAATAAGGAATATAAGAAGGCCTTTGCTTATCTAAAGGTTATATTTACTACTACACCTATACTCTAACACTTTAACCTAGACTAAATAAGTATTATAGAAGCTAACTCATCTAATTACGTTACTAGAGGCATTCTGTCTTAATATAATAAGGAAGGAGTATTGCACCCTATAGCATACTTTTTAAAACAACTAAGCCTAGCTAAATATAATTACGAGATCTATAATAAGGAATTACTGGCTATTATTAAATACTTTAAGTAATGGCGACTAGAACTAGAAGGAGCTGGATTCCTAATTAATGTTCTTAGTAACTATAAAAACCTATAGTACTTCACAACCATAAAACAGCTAAGCCACCGTTAAGCCCGCTAGTTAAAATATCTATTCTAATTCCGATTCTTAATCACGTACCGCCTAGGCGTTTAAGGCTAGAAGCCTAATACCCTAACCTAACATTTATAGGACGCACCAGCTTAAAAAGAAGCGCGCTCTTACCGCAATTAAACCCTACTCCGCCCTAAGCTATTTAAACCTCCTACTAAAGATCTTACGGTACACGTCCTTAAAATAACTAATTAAACTATTAAACAGATTATAGTTAACAAATATCCAAACAATAAGTTTATCTAAGAGACGCTTAAGCTAATTTGAGATGGCGTTAGACGCTCTAAAAAGATTTCTCTAAATAAATACAAAGCCCACGGAAACCGCTTATACTACTAGAACCGCCTAGTTGTCCCTAATTACAATAAACTTAAGCTTAAGCTTCTCAAACACGTATATAATCTACCAGTAGCTGGCCACCTAGGCTAAGGAAAAACCCTAAAACTACTCTAATAGGAGTACTACTAGCTAAATATATATAATATGATACGGAAGTACGTCTTTAGCTACTACACCTACTAACAAGCCAAAGCTTTATATAAGACATATAACGGCTTTCTAAAACTACTACCTATTCCAGACCGAAGATGGAAGGACATCTTAATTAACTTTGTTATTAACCTCCCCGTAAATAAAGGCTACACAAATATTATAGTAGTTATAGACCAACTATCTAAGATAAGACACTTAATTGCCTACCCTAATATATTAACACTTACCGTTGCCTAACTATTCCTAGATTACGTATAGAAACTTTACGGACTCCCTAAAATAATCGTCTCCAATAAAGGCCGCCAGTTTGTCTCGGTATTTTAGAAAAAACTAACTACCCAACTCCGCATTAAAGCACTATTATCTACGGTATATTACCTAGAAACGGATGGTTAAATAGAACATGCAAATGCTATAATAGAACAGTATATTCGGATATATACGTTATATTTATAGGATAACTAGATAAACTAGCTTATATTTACCGAGTTTACTATAAATAACTCCGTCTTAGAAACTATAAAGGTCTCCCTATTCCTGGCTAATTATAGCTAGCACCCGCGAATAGGTTTTAAACCCTTTAGTAATATTCCTCACCTAGCTTATTAGGCCTTATAAGTTATAGAAGTAAACAAATTTATAAAGAAGATGGAAGAACTATAAGAGTTCCTTACTAATAAAATAATATAGGCCTAGTCTGTCTATAAAGCCGCAGTAAATAAAAACTAAACCCTAGTACTAGCTTACTAAATTAGTAACTTTATCTAGCTAGACGCAAGAAATCTAAATACAAAACAACCTACTAAGAAACTTAATTAAAAGAACGCCGGCCCTTATAAGGTTAAAAAAGTTGTCTCTCCTTATGCCTACCAACTAAAGCTCCTTAATACGGTTAAAATCCACCCTATATTCTATACGTCAGTCCTCCACCCTACCGCCCCTGTATTAGACGCCCTACCTAGATAGATCTAAGACCCTCCCCTACTAGTTAAAGTGGATAGTAAGGATAAGTACCTCGTTAAAAGAGTTAATAATATTAAGTACGATAAACGGAAACGCAAATATATATACCTTACAAAATAGAAAGGCTTTACTAAGCCCTTATAGGAACCCATTAACTCTATAGGACTTATACAAGCCGTAGAAGACTTTTACGAACTCTACCTAGAACTACCACAGCCCTATCTCGCAGAAGCTTAAGTTTAAAGGGGGGGTACTGTCACAGGACACCTCCGTAATACCTTATACACGTCTACCTGTTCCCACCTGTTTCCACCTGTTTCCACCGACGCAGCAAGAAGAGACTAACCGCGAGACGACAATCTGACGGCAATCTGCCGCATTCTACCATATTCTGCCAAGTCTACCGAATCCTGCCAAGTTCTGCCAGGACCGCTACTTGAATCCTATTCTGCTCCGTATACGTGTTGACCAAGTAACCAAACTAACGATATATACCCTTTCTTCCCATTTCCTTACCTTCTCTCCTTACGCAACGTCTTGATCTCATTATATAGTTCATGTACATAGCTTAATAATATCTACTTCGCTATATATTATCACCACTTGTACTCGCTCCGTGACACTTTTCTTCCTTTATTACTATATAAGTATATTTATAAATTAAGGAGACTTATTTTAAGATCTATATTATATAAGTAGTTAGGATTAAACTAGTATTAGCTTTAGTCTTAACGCCGCTTAAAAGAGTAAAAAATATATTAACTTTAAAGGAATTATTATTGTTAAAGTTTTAGGGTAAATTTTACTAGTACTAGCTATATTTATAGTGTCGTATAATAGGGGGTAAAGGTATAGATTGGTATTAAAATTTTACAGATATTTAGATACTATCCGGATATTATCCGATATCCAGGCTATCCTCGGATAGGATTATTATCCGCCCGGCCGGATAGGATAATTTATCCTCCGCAAGCCTGTGAATACTAACTCTCCACTTACCTCAGCAAGCTCAGACCATAGAATCAATTAGCGGACATACGTATATCCGCAAGCGGATATCGCTAACCTTTTTTGTCAAAAAGTTGATTCTATGGTCTGAGAGACTTTCACAAGGTTTCTTAGGCGATCCGACTTATTTTGTATATAGAGCAGTCACCTTTTTTAACGAAATTAATCTACCACCCTACAACAGCTATTATCTCAGAAATACCGTTAAATTGATCCGCAGAAGCAGCT
>Ga0307507_10003962_pt1 | contig 27231 bp, 7 predicted proteins | sample 7_EM_MG_FD_207223 | JGI IMG/M metagenome (GOLD analysis project Ga0307507, IMG submission 207223) | Populus trichocarpa ectomycorrhiza microbial communities from riparian zone in the Pacific Northwest, United States - 7_EM | ecosystem: Host-associated > Plants > Roots > Unclassified | place...
ATCAGGCGCCCCCTAATGACTCTATAGTAGTAGAGTTAAGTTTGCGATACTAGCGCGTCCGTAGGCTTGTTACGGCAGCAGTGGTTCCCAAGGAGGTCAAAAAGTAAGGTAGTAGAGCACCATAGGTAACTCGCAGGCGCCTTACAGGCGAGTCCTAAAAGGCGGGGAGATGGATCACGGGGTTTTCTCATTTTCTTAAATAGAGTTTTCTCCCCACATGTAAATAAGGAGTAGTCCGTGTGGGCCCAATAGGGATCCGAATTAGACGTTAAGCAATGAATTATTATTATTATATATAGAGTATTTGTGTTAACAAACGTTTCTAGAGCCTTGTTTAGGTTTGCCTTTATTATTACATCTACTAGGTTATCTTAGCTATTAATCTATTAAATCTTAAAGAGTTTTTGCCATTTATAGAATTACTAAAGTGCTATAATATTAATTATAAGGCGCTTCTCCTTTGTGGTACCGAGCTTAACTAAGCACTTATAGAGGGAATATGAGTTGGTATACACAATTATAGGGATAATAGAAAGTTTGAGTTAATTTATAATTATCTTTAGGGTAGTTCTAATTGTAATTACTATGTTAACTCCGCTAACTATTCTGTATATTTCTAACGCTAGAACGCTTTAAGTAACGCGCTTACTCTTAGTTAAGCTCTAATGGATAAGATTGCTATAGATTATAAAGTTATTCTCTCTAATAGATTTATTTGTGATTATAATCTTATATCCTAGCTAGAAGCTAAAATCTTTATTATTTATAAATAATCTATTAATAAATACAAAGAGCTTGGCGGTAGGAAGGTTAATAGGTATATAGAGTAGTCCCTAATTAAGATGGTTTATTTATTAAAAAAGATGCTTATTTAGGGCAAGAATGTTATCCTTAGTTAGTTCCTGGTATTAAGCGGCAATAGAGAGATTAAAGGAAGCCTTAGATTAATAGATAGAAGTAATATAAGCTCTATAAGCGCGTTGCTCTATATATCCTTACTTTAGAGAATTAATGTTAATTACATTAATCTTCTTACCTTAACCCTTCTGGCGTAAAGCGATGGAGTCCTTATTTAGGGATAGGATGCATCTATTAAAGAGTAATAGTGTTATTAGGTTAAGCCTCTCCTTTAGCTTTACTATAAGATTTACCTTTACTAGCTTATCTTCTTTAAGAGCTAAAAATTGGTTATCTCCTAAGATAATTATATTATTAGTTTATATACTAACGATTCCAAATAGAGTTCCCATAGTTATAATAAGGAAGTAGGGGTTAAATATAGAGGTCGTTATTAAAAGCTTCTCTTTGTGGTGCTTACTGTAGGTAGCCTATTAGTAAGTTCCTACCTCTGCAATTCCATATAATAGCTTGAGCACGACTATAATCGTATCTTTGGGATATTAGTGGCGAATTTGTTCTAGAAGGTATGCTAATATTAAGCGCTAAAGGTATATCTTTAATTGGGTGTAGGCCTAAGTAATATCTTACAAATAAACTATTATTCCATTTTTTATTAAGGAGGGAGCTAGCGTAATAATAACTTGCTAACTAGCTCGTTAAATTAAAGGGGATTGCGTAAGAATTACTTTCTTACCGTTGTTATTATAACCTTAGATGACTAGCCTTAACTTCTTAAATAGGGCGTTAGTAGCTTTGCCCTTAATCTTATTAACCATTCTTAACTTAAAGATGCGAGCTCTATTAAACTTAGTAGGGTTATACTTCTTAAATTTAAAAACTCCTCTTATAATAAGACCGTCGATCTCCTGCTTATTAGATGCTTAGAAAGGGGCTCCTAGAGTTATAATATAGCCTTCCTTTTAGAGTTATTTTATAAGCTTAAAGTCCGCCTTCTCTTTAGCTATTATAAAGGCCATTAACAACTTAACTCTACTCTTAATGGCAGCAATAAATTGCTCTTTAAAATTAACAAGATATTGGTAATTTTGTAATCCTTTTAGGCGACCTCTACCGCATTATGGTTGCGGCATATCTGCTATAACTATATTAGAATTATAGTCGCCTTCTAGAGCACGTTAATTATAATTCTCCTCTAGGGTATCCTCTAGGGCATCCTATAAAGGCTTAAAACTGTCATCCCTATAGTAGGGCTTAATAACGGTTAAGTGGAATTAAGTGGGTCTATAGGGTATCTAAAGAGTATAAGTTTAACCCTTAATGGTAATAAGTATATATAGGCCTAACCAGCCCCCTTTCTTACGCCATACCCATACTTTAGATTGGAGTGGTAGATCTATTATAATTAAGGTATTTAGGCCGTTTCTTATTTTTAGTACGTTGTTAACCTAGCGCGTGGCGTAGATGCGGCATACCTTCTTTATTGCTTTACGGATAGCCTTAGCTCGTTATATAACGGATAGAGATAGTAGAGAATTGTTAGTTATTTAAGAGTAGGCGCCAAAGACTAGCAATATAGGTATAAGCCTATATAGGCCAGTGGAATTATTAACAGCCTTAATAGCTATCTATAAGACAAGCTCTTCGCTAGCGCCCTCTAGTTCCAAAGAAATAATCTTATATACTTAGCGTAATAGTGTGTAATATTATTCTACTTTTCTAATACTATTATATGCCTTAGTAGGGACTTCCTTAACCTTAATTTCTATTGCCTTTACCTATTGCCAAAACTCTATAGATAAGAAGTTCCTTTCTATGTTATAAATAACTTAATTAGGGGGTCCTAGGTAGACATTAATCCAGTATAATTAAAGAGTATCCTATGCGTTCCTAGCTAATATATCCTTTAGAAAACGTGCGGCTTAAAAGGAGGTTAAGAGGTTAATAACTTAGAGTACTAGCTTGCCGCTAAGATACATAATGTTAATAATAATACAGAAGTTAAAGTTATAGTTATCTTTAAGGGTGAACTTAAATCGGCTAGGGGACTTCTAGTTTATTTAGCAGTAATAGTAGTACTTTATAAGATGCTTAATTGTCTTAGCCTTAACTTTATAACCTACTTGCTAAAGAACCCTAAGCAATCTATAAACTAATAGGTGACTAAAGCAATGGTGTAGTTAATATAACTCTGACTTAGTTAAATGGCTCTAAGCAATGCTCCTTTCTAGCTATTAAAGGAGCAATTAAGGGTGACCCTACTTGCGTACAACGGGTACCCAATTATCTCCCTAAATAAGCATATTTTTAAGGTTATTGAGCTTAACGCCTAACTTATCTATATCTTAGATGCAGAATAGAAATGGGGTGTTTATAGGAATAATATAAAAAGTAATATATCCTAATGGGGTTTAGACCTTAATTGTGCTAAGAGAGATTATAGTACCCTTGCTAAAGCGAATTGTATATTAGCCTGCCGTTAATTAGTTAATCTAAACAGAGCTATTAAGCTACTAAAGAGCTTAAACTTAAGGTTCTCTTACTGTAGATACTTCTGCGGCTCTAGTATCTAGTATAATACTATAAAAGACGTTTGCTAAGTATCTATTATTAAAGGAGAACGCGGAACTTTCCTTTGGCTTATTAAAGATATCTAACTTTGTGATAGAATAGAGCGTAGATTGGTTATTAAGGACAGTAATAGTTTATATACTATTTACCTTACCATACTTAGTAAAGTATTAGTTGGGAAAGTAGTCCTTAATTTCTATATCTATAAAAAGCTGTTTGGCCTTATTAACCTTACCCTTAAGATCTTCTTTGCCTTTATATTAAACTAGAAAGCTTTGGAAGTAGGCTATAGTAACCTTACAATTTCTACCATTTCGTGCGCTTTAGCGAAACTTATTATATGCCTCCTTTTATCTGTTAAGAAGGTGCCTAGTTAACTAGTAATTTAGCTTCTTATAAACATAGCATTTCTTCTATTAATTATTTTAAGATAAACCTCTATAAGGACCTTTATAATTGCTTTATAGTTGACATTAATTATACCCTCTACTGTATCCCCTACCCCGGCTACCATATGTTTAATTAGTCCAGTTATAATTATATTAGTCAGCTAGGTCAATTAAAGTAGGTTAAGGTTAGGTATTAAATTACTATACCTTTTAAAAGCGTAGAGCGGTGCTAATAGAGGATCTTAATTAAGCACACACTCCTTTATAAGTATTTGCAGGATTAAAAAGAGTAAGGTTATATTCTTTAATACCTTAGTATGCGCTAATAACTTAATTGCGTAGGCTAAAGTCCTTTTAATATAATTTGGATAAACCACGCTGAATTATCTAAAGTTAGTTAAAGAGCTTTTAAAGATAATTAAGTTAAGAGGTATTTAGATTTATAGCAATAATTTTTAGGAAGGTAGTCTCTCTCTACTCTAATATATACTGCTACTTATTCTCTTCTGTTTTAAAGTGGCATCTTATCTTATATATTATTTAGTTAAAATCGTATCCTTTTTCTACCAAACGATTATAATAGAAGGTACTGGCGCGGCCCTTAAGCATAATAGAATAAGTGTTATAATATTAGTTAGGTTCCAGTCTAACCTTCTAGCAATAGTTATAGAAGATGCGCAGCTTTAAATTAAGGATATTATACAGTTCCCCACTAAACCTTTTTTCCTGGTCTAAATAGAGCTTTGTAAGCTCTATAAGCATTTTTAAGGTGCCTCCAAGCGGTATTAGGCCACGTTAAAATTGCGTTAAAGATTAAGGTAGGGATTACTTTATAGGCTGTAGTGGAGATATAGATCTTAATAGAATACGGCGTAGTACCTAATCTTACTATAATAGAGTTTAAAGGTTATTAAATTGCGAAGCAAGGGGATCTTGCGCTTGCTCTTAAGGGGTAGTAGTTAAAGTTGTAAGTTAAATTAGTAGAAGTAATAGATATGGAACATAAGAACTCGTGCCTAAAGTAATAGAATTAGGACGCGTCTCTATTAGTGTATTATTTGGATTCTATTATAAGTTAAGCTTCTTCTTATTGCGTAGTTAGTGCTTAATCTCTTATGGAGTCTATTTATGCTCTTCTTCTGTGTTAATAACTTGCTCCTAGATATTGTCTCTAATAGCACCCCTATCTATAGGGACAAATACTCTATTCTCCTAAAGGAAATTACGGAAGTCTTATATAATATCTTTCTTTATAAGAGCTTATATTTCCTTTATCCATCTAATAAAGTCCTCCTTTATGCAATACTATAGCATGGTGTCGTTGTATTCATGGTCTGTATAGTATGCTATATAGTATAATAAGAATCCGTTTAGGTCCTGTTACTTGGCACTTATAGGGTTAATATCTATATCCTATGTCTTTAGGTTAATGTCTTTCTTATACTACTTTGGGTAAGTTAACACTATAATAGCTATTATTTTGTTAATAGAAAAAAAAAGGAAAATAAGGGTTGTTTAACGGGGTGTCGTATATTAAAGGTAGGTAGGGTTTTTGGTTTTATAGGATCTCGTAGGTTTACTGTTAAAAGGTAGGCAATTTAAGATATAGTTAACGCGTTTTAGACGTTAACTTAGGACCCTAGGTTTAGTGACACTTCTAACCTAAAGTACTTAACTAAATCTTTGTAAACGTAGTTGTTCTGCGTAATAGACGCAACTTGGTATCTCCTAGTACTTAGTAATACTTCTATTACTAGTTTTCCGCAAGTCTAAGGTAGCATAGTATCGCTGGGATCCATTCCATATAAGCGCATATAGCACCCCTACATGAGACTATCTCTTCTGTTAAAAACCTTACTATTCTATGGTTGTGTATTTAACTACTAATTAGTGTTGGTAACATAGGGTAAATTACTAGTACTACTCAAGTAGATACAGTGACGTTGTTTAATAATGCATGCTTTCTTTTAATTGGAACGAGGAAGGGCGAAGAGCTTAAGGCTCCTCGCCACGCTAGTGCCGCGACGACACGTGACGACCGCTTGCCTTATTCCCGACAGTTTAAAAAAGGGTTAAATATATCTAAAAAGAAGACCTAAACGTATTTAAAAGAAATTTAAAAGAAATTTATTATATATAACTATAGCTAATATATAGAAGTTTAAAGTTATTAAAGTGTTTTAAACATATTTATAATATATTAAAATTAATATATATTAACTAAATTGACTAAAAATTTAAAATTGTTTATTATTTATTCCTAATTAATGTCTAATACGGTCTCTATTCCAAGTCTATATAAATAAATTCCGTTAAGTTAGGTATAAAAAACCTCTAAAGGAGATATAAGAAGTAATACAGTATATACCCCCCTAGATAATACCTATACTATATTAACTAGAGAAAAAATACCATTAGGTCGCTGCTTTAAAACTCCTATAAGAGAGTATCCTAATTACCTATCTTGCCCTATCTACCATTCGTACTATACTTCCACTTGGCCATCTTGCAAAAAAAATTTTGTACACAATATAGATATGGAGCAGGGACTCACTAACTTGGTGAAGTAAAGCGTAAAATCACGGTTGTAACCCAGCACAAACCGACCTCTTTGCATAATTGCACCAAGCATACCTTTGCAAGTCGCGAGCCACGTTTTATCATCCAAAAGTTTACCGCGCGTGTTCTCTATGGCATTGGAACAATCTCCGCTAGGATCAGGGTACTCTGGGCTACACAGATGAAATGGGCTAAAGGTAGGATCATAAAGACAATTCGATACGAGGTCTGCCCAACCCACCTCATTTCCGCCTATTCTACATTACAGTCAGCTCTGATATTTTCGTAACTTGCCACAAGGTACGAGCAAGCCGGGCAAGGTGGTGCGCAGAAAACTTCGAATAATGAGATATCTCAGTATCAGGGTAGCCTCGACTGGACGATATTCCAAAATTTTCTATGCCGAGATCGACCCACGCCATCCTACACAAAATGTAGATGTCAAATATGTTTTAGAAATTACTTACGAGACTGCGATGAAGCTTGTAAAAGGCATCATGTTGTCGGCCTGACCTGCCATCACTCCAAAGCCGGATCCAGAGCAGCCAGCGAAGGTAAGGTTCTGGCCTTCCTTGCCCTCTACCTTCACCAAATCGTCATTCTGGGATAATTGGTAATTATGTGATTCTTTCGAGCGCCTGCAGAGAATGGCTTCATCATGGTCAGTGTCAAAATCGAGGTCCTGCCTCCATGTAACACCAGTGCACCGAGAGTCGCCCAACGCCGCTCATTGCAGTAAATTACCGGCTGGGTTGAGGGTGCTGAGGGGTTCCGCGGGCAAAGCAGAAGAGGGTTGTCTAAATAAGATCAAAATGGATGCGGAGAAGGCGGCAGTGGATCGCATGATTTTTGCTCGAAAGTAGCACCAGCTCAAGCCCTGTCAGCCTCGCCGCATGTGCCTCATCCAACATTTACAATAACATCTCCCGCCCCATATTTCTACACAAGCTGTCAAGTCCTAATCTTCAACATCTTTAGTCGCCTACGAAACTGAAGATCATACCCTCTGAATTGCAATAACCAAAGAGAGGATTGATGATAAAGAAATGTTAAAAAAGATGCTTCTTTCGTTCTTTCAAACACTCTGGTCAACCCCCGGCAAACCAGCTGTCCTCTTTCTATCATATGCTTGGGGTTTATCGTGCTATCAGCTACCAAATCAGGCACCAACTTTAATTCACAACGAGCAAGAAGGCCGTGCTATCCCTGCATATGCCATTGGATTTGACATCACTCTAAGCTATGGGTATGTGCAAGTAAATTTGATCTCATTACTGTTGAACTAAATCGTCTCAGCACGGCTGTGATCCGCTATGCTGATGGATTATACGTACCGGTCACCAAGATTGACGCGACACCGGCATACTACGAAGTTATGCGAAGGTTGTCGTTGGATTCATCACGACATCTCCAGTAAGTAGGCCGGGTCTTCTGCTTGAACTGATTCTAACCAAGATCCTGCCCACCCTATAGATTCCCGCTCGAATATACACAGTGTACGAGATGGATGGATTGGATCTAGATCCAAATCCAGTTAGCCTCAAATCCATCAAATCCATCGGATCTGGATCGAGATCCAAACTTTATCCATGTCCAGGCTTCAATTTTGCCGTATATTAAGCCAATTCTGGCGATTTTCGCCACTCATATAACATAACGGCCCAGTGGTTTTCAGTATAATCTAACTATAGCTGTTTGCTAAGCTCCACCGCAGCTATCCACCAAGTTCTACCGCAACTGTCTACCAAGTTTAACCGTAACTGTCCACTAAGTTCCACCGCAACTGTCCACCAAGTTCCACCGCAACTATCTACTAAGTCCACTGAGTTCCACCGCAACTGTCTACTAAGTTCCACCGTAACTGTCCACCAAGTTCTACCGTAACTGTCCACTAAGTTCTACCGCAACTGTCTACTAAGTTCCACCACAACTGTCTACTGAGTTCCACTATAACTGTCTACTAAGTTCCACCGCAACTGTCCACCAAGTTCTACTGCAACTGTCCACCAAGTTCCACTGCAACTGTCCACTAAGTTCTACTGTAATCTATAGACCCTGACTTTTACTAACCAATTAGGATTTTCCATGCCTGGTATAGAAAATCGCTATTAGCTCACTTACTACTAGCGCCTTAGTAGCACTTGCGAGGATTACTTAAATTAATAACCTCCACCTCTTAGACCTAATTGACTCTAGAGAAGTTAACTTTATAGGCTTAAGTAGAGTTATATTAAGTCTCAAATTAATAATCTTATTCTTGTCCTAGGAGTAGAGACATAAAGTTACCTAGATTATACTCTGCTCAAGGTGGTTACGGTATTTTATAATCATCTAGCTAAGACGGCTAAAGATACATTCTGGCTTATTACTTATAGCTGGAATTAATAGGAGATTAATGGCCATTTAAGTAAGATGCGGGTACTATTCGTAACCAATAGTTCTCCACCACTTAATTAGGGTCTCGCAATCTTCAACTTGGTTTTACGTATAATAGCAATCATATTCATCCTGTATAGCAGCAGAACGTTATTAATAGCCGCTCTTTTGAAGACCTTTCATCCTATAGGCCTCCATAATATTAAGCTTATGCTTAGGCTTTTTCTTCTCCGGGGATAAAGCTTTTAAGATGGGCTATTACTTATAGTCTATAAGCCATAGATGTTTAACTGATTTACAGGTAGACGTAATCTAAGTCTTCTTATACTCCCACTGAGCTTCTACATACTGCCAATTGTATCTAGGATGGAGGACAACTACGGCGATATAGGCTGCTAACTCATCAATCTTTATATAGTACTATTAAGCCTTATTAAGTGCGAACTTAATTTATATAGCAAAATGCCATTCTCCTTTAATTAACAAAGGCGGTGCGGATTTAAAGCGTTTATATACGGAGGTAAGTTCTTTAGTGATATATTCAATGTCCTGCTGAACATTAACTAGCCTATATAACTTGCCATTACCTGGTTGGCCTTATAGGTCCATAGTTACAACCTAGCATAGTTTAAGTAAATTTTCATACTATATTAGAACCTCCCAATCATCCACAGTAAGCGCATCTATAAAGATTACATTCCAAGCACTATCCTAGTCTTCTGGCCAAGTAGATTCTAACCTCTCTTTTAGTCATTTTACGCGTTGTTGCTCTAACTGTATAAAGTCTTTAAATGGCGCGCGAAGCTAATTTAGTGTACAGAATTCCTTATAAGTACTATTCTAGCGGGTAGCGTTAGATCGGGAGAGGTCTTAGGTTATTATTATATCCCATTAGTCCTCTAGGAGGATACTCTAGAAATACATCTTCTGGCCTAATAATTTGTTAATACTATTAATTAACTCATACTTTTAGAACTACTTACTTTTATACCACTAATGTCTTCTCTAAGGGCTTATATATACCCATACAATTAAGTTATAAGCTTTGCTAACTGGTCCTCACTTCCTCCATATCCGTAACTGCGCCTTTATATCCTTAGGTACCATATCCTCCGCTTTAAATAAATCTAGGTTATAACCGTACAAGAGGTAGCGGGTAATAATATTAATAATATAGCCTAAACAACATAGCCAGCGCTTAATTAGATCAAAGTCAAACTCCTTTATAATAGCTATTATCGCTGTATTATTATTGGTCGTATTATCTAGCATAAAATACCCAATCTGCTTATTCTTAATGCCAAAGTCTTTAATTACAGCAATTACGCCTTCTATAATATCAACGCTAGCATGTAAGCTAGTCTGCTCTGGAATAGCAAGAAGAGTTACTTAAGGCTTAAAATCTTTATTAAGAAAATAGGCAATAATACCATTAAGCAAAAAAAGGTTGCCCAATATCTATAGGTTAAAAGATAAATAGATCTTACTAACCGCGCGTTATAGCTCTCTCTTTACTGCCGCCTTATAGTAAGCATAGCCCTTAATAATCCAAGATCTAACTAACTATCCACTAGGCATATATTCTGCTACTTAAGGCGACAGATATTTAATAAACTTGTAAAAGACTAGCCCATTGACTTACCTAAAAGATATGTTATCATAAACAATCTATCAAAGAAGAAGTCGCCTAAATATCTTCTTATTAAATACACGCGCCAACTTATTAAGAACCTGCTACTCCCAGGGATTATTCACATCAAGACCTTTAAGTATAGAGATTAACTTTAATATATACAGCACTTCCTCACCCTTCTTATTGAATGTATAACTATAGACTACTTAAATATGCTTTATAATATTAGAGCTTCCTTTATAGGTGTTCCAGGAGTGGGCCTTAATACTATACTTACAATAACACTCCTTACAAAGCCACTATTAGTCGCTGGTCTTATGGTTCTCTATTAGTACACCCAACTACTAGATTAGGGAGGAGAGCTTACCATTACCTTTAGAGATTAGGATAATATAGCCAGGTAATCTATTCTAGTTAACCTAAGACCAATTAAACTAACTTTTATCTTTAAGAGGAGCCTTGCTAGCGCATGCTTTAGCAGACTAATCAGCACTAAACGTACTAAACATTAGAGCTGTTGTAAGAGTTAAAATCTTAGGTATATTAGGATCAGGCGTTGGCGTTATTTAAATTATAGTAGATTAATTAGGCTTAGTTATATTAGAGACTTAATCTTTTAGCCTTACTATTATATCCGACAAGTTGGGAGACCAGGTGGTATAGCGGTAAGGCTACCAGGTAGGGCCATCTCATAGCTAGAGGTATAGAGGTACATTTAAGGGAGGTAGTGGTGGTAGAGGTAGAGGTAGTAAAGGTAGTTTAGCAACAGCCTTCTTCTTTCTTAGCTTTAGAGGCATAGTTAATAGTAATAATAAGAATAAGAGGTAAGAGACTTTATTATTTTTACTGTTATCTAACTATGTAACGCACAAATGCACCAGTTCACCCCTTTTACGCCATTTAATGGTCAGTGCAGTAATTAATGCATTACGGCGTTGCCTTAATAACGCCACAAATGGATAACTATTGGATCTAGATCTATATCCACGCCACCAATAAATTAGGCGTGGATTAGTGGATCAATAGATCCCGATCCAATCTCGATCCATCCATCTCTTACACTGAATATACATGGTATGAGCCACGCGAAACATAGCGTGCGTTTCGCAAGAGGCTGGGCCTTCCAGCCTCGTACGATGTTGGAGAGATAGCGAAAATAATGATCGCGCTGCGTAAAGTTACTGAAGAGACACTTGGAGAAAAGATTGATGTTGCTATAGTAACTAGGCCGGACCTAGCCGCACTTTACGACGAAGATATGGTTGATGCTCTTGAATATGCGGGCATTAGATATCTAGAGACCTGTCCGGATTGTCCTGTACAGTTTGAGCTGTGGTCAGGCTTTGCTGGTAACGGCCTGGGACTCTGTAATAGCTTTCACAACACAGATATGTGCGAAGAAGAAATGAAGCACATGCCTCGGTGGATCGTTCTTTCAGTTTTGTATACAGATACCGCTCTTTACACTTATGAGGGCTTTCTTTCTCATGCTTATCTCTTCTCAAAATATGAGGATTTTCGCATAGATTACAAGTCTCTCGACTGGGATCTGGGGGCGGGATCGATTCCGGACGGTCCAGACGAAGAGCAAAAATACTGGAACACAGTTTATGCCCACATTCTCAAGCTGACACGTGCTTTTCAAAGTTTACCAATCCAGAAGGTCATATTTCAAGGTGAAAGCGCACACAAAAATCGATTCATCGAGGTTGTCAAAGCTGTTGTAGCGGAGCTGCAAATCGAGGTCCCTGAATTTCTGGAAGAGGACTCAGTTTTCGTTGCTGCCAAAGGGCGGCAGAGTACGGATATAGAAGATTGTCTGGGCTCTTTGAACAGTAGTGGCACTTCCAAAAGTTATATCCGACTTGGTTCAGAAGGCATGGAATTTGATGATTAAGTTTTCTTTCTAGCGTTAATGTAAGCTTTGCAGTGTGGGAATTGAACGAGCGACTTGATTCTAAATCTATGGAAATCAAGTAATATAAATACATGAAAGTAGACCCCTAACTCCGGAGTCTATGACTCATTTTAACCGTATACGAGATATACGAGGTAGTGCTGATGCTGCCTTCCAGGCAGCATCCTTGTGTCTCAGCATGGTACCGGTAGACGGTTACAGTTGAGTTCCTAGTTGTATTGAGACCAGTGTGGCCAACAGGCAGCGTTCAGCGAGCGATGACGCCTTCCGCTGACTGACTGCGGCCAATCAAGTCGCTCGCTGGACGCTCGCTGGAAAGGTGTATACGCTAACTACACAGCTGACAGCGCGCTTATCCTAATTGGGTAATTTATATAGATCTAATAGAGTCATAGAGTCAAATTTTAGATTTTTGGCAGCACTTCTATATATACAAATATTAACATTATTCAATCTTAGATCTACCCAAGTTGGCCTTAAATAGTATCCAAATATCGTCGGGTTTAATTAGCACGCCGCGCGGGCCTTAAAGTAGGCATTTGCACCAGTAGTAACGTTAGGGGTAAGGATCTGGATTAGGTGGTTAAGCGGGCTCTATTTTAAAGTTAGGCTCTATTAAGAAACAAACTTCGGTGAACCTACCTATCCCAGCTAGTATTTCTACCGCTATATTTAACTTATAGCCAGTTCGGCTAGTATTTAAATCTATCAGCCAAGGCGTAGTTAAGGCGCCGTTAGAGCCGATACAGTTAATTAAGCTGCTTAGTAGAAGGCCTTTAAGAAGCCACCACTTCTAATATTAATCTGCCTCAATCGTGTCGGCTGAGAGCTTATTACGCTTATTAGTAATAACCTTCTTAGCTTAACTAAAAGCTCGTTCGCAAGCAGAGCTTATTACTAGTATAGAAAATAGATCTAGGGCGATCTTAGCGAGGATTGTTACAGCACTGGCAAATTGCCGTCAGATTGCCGCAAACTGCCGTCACGTGATGGCAAGTTGCGGCAAGTTGCCATCACGTGACCAGAAGATTGTATATAACTTTAAGCGGTGCTTTTGTTCTTCTTGTTTCCTTTCTTTAGCTTTAGATCCTTGTTTATAGACAATCTAATTGTATAGGCTTGCGCGACCCTCTTGCCGTGCTTGTGCCTTGATTGACTGAGTCGCTAATATTATCTAAAGCTCGTTACTACTCTTCTTTCCTAAGAAGGAACTTAAATATATCTATAAGGCCACGAATAGGACAAGGATATAGAATAGGACCCTAAGGACATTACTAGGACTATAAGGACAGGACAGACCCTTAAGAACTAAAAAAAACACAAACAGAACGCAAAACCTAAGAATAGGACATATATGGACCAGAACCCCTAGGAAATAAATAAATACTAGAAATTACTTAATACCCCTACCACTATGCCAAGAAATATAGTAGCTGGTAAAGCTGCTATAGGACCCGCAAATACCTCTAATGGTGAAATAGTTACCGTCTTGACCCCCTAAAAAGAGCTTATAGCAGCTAATGCCAAAATTGAACGGCTTTAAGAGCTACTTAAAACTAGAGACACCCCTATACCTAGTAAGGAGTTATTAAACACCTAGAGACTTGCTATAGTCCTTAAGGCCCTAGCCTAATATATAGTATTAGCATTATTACGGTCTGTAAAGGTCGTGGACCCCCTATTACTTATAGATGGAACTAACCCTATATTTAATAATTAGAAGCTTTAACTGCAAGATAAGCTTAAAGTTAATATAGACTACTTCCCTACTACCTAAGCTAAAATGGCCTACGTTTTTGGCCGTACTGGTAAGGATATATAGACGCATCTATATCCGCGATATGCTTAGGACTTGGTAGACCCCTTCCTCTCTAGAAAAGAGATAATTAACTATCTATCTTTTATTTATAAAGACCCCTTTAAGATATAGAACGCCCGCCTTAACTATAAAGCCCTTAATATAAAAACGATAGAGACCTTCTTAGTCTTCTAAACCCGCTTTCTATACTATTACGGACGCTTTAAGTACGATGTTACAACTACTTGGGGAAGAGTCGCAGGAAGCTAGTTGGTTAATATAGGCACGGTCTAAGATAGATCTGGTAGAACTATATAACGAGGAATGGTAAGCGAGTCACATAATATTGTACGCAGTGTACGAAGTGTACGCAGTGTACGCCTATGTATAATACGTATAATACGTACCTTACGTACAAAAGAGGATTTCTTAGGAGTACGGTTGTGTATTTAAAGGACCTTAGTCTCTACCGTAGATAGTTCTCTCCTTATAGTAAATCTTAGAATATAATTAGAGTTAATCTATTAGGTAACTACTCTACCAGTTATTATTATGTTGTTAATTTGTTTTTACCTATATACCTAGCCTAATAATAGGACCTACTGTAGTTCCTACTATAAGGTTCCATTACACATTTACTACTAAGGTTACAGTATTAAATAAGATTAAACAATATGCCACCTAAAGTACCGGTTATAATAGTGTTAATAATAGCTATAACCTTAGGACCAGGAGACACTAGTATGGCAGATATGGATTCTTAAGTGGTTACGCAAGGTTAGTTATAGGAAATGGTTAATTACTTATAAGACAATAATAGGATACTTAAAGAACGTATTAATGGAATTAGAGCAGCGAAAATTAAACTACCTTTAATTAAACGGTTCTTAGGAGAAAAGTTAAAGCTTAAGGGATTTCTTATATAGATGCACTTTAAGGTAATGCAGGAAGGAGCGAAGTTAGTAATATTATTGGATTAAGTAGCCTATATAGGATTGTTCCTAACAGGAAGGGTACTTAAGTGGTTTAAACTATACCTTACGGAAATATAGGCTAATGGCATAATAACTACTAACTAGGATATACGGTACATATTTACTAGTTAGAACGGGTTTACGGAATAACTAATACAGATATTTGGAGATCTAGAGGCTATAACTATAGCAAAACAAAAGCTTTAGAACTTAGTATAACATACTTTAGTAATTAAGTATACAACATAGTTTTAAACACTAGCTATATAGGTTAAGTGGAATAATAGGGCGCTTATAGCATAGTATAAATAAGGACTTAAGGCTAAAGTCTAGGACGTAATTATCCTAATGGAAGATACGGATACTCTAAGAGAGTTAATAGACCAGTTAATAAAGATTAATAATAGGATCTATTAAAGGGAACAAGCTAAGAAAGGGCAAGACAGAGTTCTATAGTTATATAAGGCGTAGAGTACGTAATAATAGATATAGAGTTAAAAACTATGGAATGGCGCAGAGCTAATAAACCTAAGCGGTACTAAAGAAACCTAAAGATGGGAAAAGAAACTATAGAAACCTAGAGGTTGAGGATTAAGTAATTAAAGGACCTAGGAATAGAGGCTAAACTAGGGATCTTAGTAGTAGAAGACATTTAGGCGGACTCTATAGCAAGAAAAATAGTTTAAAGATAGGGCTTATATAAATTGCGGAAAATAAGGTTATTTCGCTAGAGACTATAGAGGTAGTTAAAGTAACTATATAGTAAAGGGAACTAGGCTAGCAGACGGCATATACGTATAAAGAGACAACGGTGTACTATAAGGAATAAAAGAGTGTTTAATTAACAGTTTTGCGTATTATTATAACAACGCATGCCAAATTTATAAGGACGCTAAGTATGGCGTAAGCTATTAGCTATAGGAGCTATTATTATCTAAGTTTAAAGGAACTAATAAACTAGCTTATAGATTGGACGTTAAAGATAATAAGTTTAATATAGGCGAAGCATTTACCAATAATAAGGCAATAAGGGTAGTTTACTAGAAGTATACAAACCTTAAAGAAGTTAAAATAGAAGCAGAAACTAAGACTATTATAGAACAGGGTTTAGTAACAGATGCTATAATACTATTAGATACGATTTTCATCGCTTTACAAGATAATAGGAGTAACGTTTAGAAGAAATTAAGTAAGTAGATAACTGCTAGTGCTAGCTTATTACTTAATAAAGGTAAAAGGCCATAGGCTTAAGATTCTTAAGAAGAGATAAAAGAAGCTTAAGATTTTTAAGATAAAATAAGACACACCTAAGGATCTACAATAGACAAAAACTAATAGGAAAAGGTAGCAACTTAGTTTACTAATAAACGAATAAGTATAGAACGCAAGTTTAAGAACTATAAGTTTAGGGAATAAATAAGAACGTCAGTAATCCTAGGTAAATGTAGTATTTAGCCTAAAGATTGAACAGTTAATACCAGGATTAAAAAGTAAGACGGCTATAAAGATCTAGCTATAAGACGCAGAAAACAAAAAACTATGGATAAGTTTAGGATAAGAATTATCGCATAGTAAGAGCAAAAGCTAGATAAGAGGTTAGCTATGCTAGGTTATATAAGGGACAGAGCACCTATATAAAGAGTTACTAATAGGCCAAGTGCAGGGATACCTAGGGTAAAATAGTTAGATAAATTGGAACAAGAAGAGGATCTAGATATCCTAACTAGGTTTAAAGAAAGACATACCAAAGAATGTTATAATGCAGCAATAATAAGGTACTTTCTAATAAATAAACTATACACACTAAACCAGTTATATGAAAAGTGGTATAGGTAATAACATAACAATAAATAGGAAGACTTTTATATATAGCTAGATAAAAAAGTTGTCCAAGACTAACCCATTATAGAAAAACGCATAAGTTATATTAAAGGAGCGTTAATTATAATGTTAAGAAACCTAGAAGAGGGATCTAGGGACTAGAAAAGTAAGTAATAAATTTTAGTACCCACAGCAGAGATACTAGTAGTTAGGTTAACCAGGTATAGGTTTAAACTTAAAGATAAAGATAAACTAAGAGTTAACCTAAAATATATAGCGCATTATATACTATCGTGGATAGCTTATGTGGATAATATGTGCAATATATATAAAGTACCAAAAGACAAGAACCGGAAGTACCTAGTAAGGATATATTAGGCACCAGAGGAAAAGCGGTTTAGAAACACTAAGTATATATATAAATAGCACCTAGTAGAAGTATAAGGTTAAGGGGACTTAATACTTTAACTAAAAAGATTCCTTATAGAAGAATGCCTAGATAGATAATAGTGGTAGGAGTGCCTAGAGAATACTTGTCTATGGTATATAGAGGAAAAGAAATAAACTAAGTATTAGCTAAAGTTAGACTAAGTACAGGCAGGATCTAGCAGCCAATAGTTAGAAAAAAGGGAGGCGTATAGAACTAGAGGGAACTAGTATTAAAGCCTTAAACCCTTAAAGGAATTTAAGGATAATACCTAAATTTATAAGCTAAGTGGCAAGATTAGCAGTTTAAAGCGTTAATAGATAGTAGAGTAACTAGGAACCACATATCACCAAAAGTAGTAGAAAGGATGGGGTTACTGTATAGATAAAAGGAATACCTATATCTACTTATAACAATTTTAGGAGATCAGATAGCCTACAGAAGAGGTATTATTAATCTTAAAATAGGACCTATTTAGTTAACTATTAAAGGAAGACCAGTTAGAATGTCTTTTAATATCCTACCGTTAGGACAGGACAAGGCAATACTAGAAATACCTTAGTTACAAGAGTATAATCTAAAGATCAATTGGGTTACAGGTTAGGTCGATATTAAAAATACTTAACGGCGTAAAGTGCGACAGCAAACCAAGTTGGTATAGTACCAAGTCGGAGCGACATATAAAGAGACTAAGCGAGGCTTAAGTTGTGTACTAAAAAGATACCACAAGTATAGTAAAAAGTTATAGTTATTAGAAAGTAAAAAGCTGTTAGAGTATATAGCATAGGACCACAAAATAGAATTAGAAGAGGAAATAAGTCTAAAGTTCTTTCTAATCTATAAGCTTACTAAAACAGAGTTAGTAGCGCTTAAGGAGTTTATCTAGGAAAACTTATGCAAGGGATATATTAGACCATTACAGTTATTAGTAGAATATCCAGTACTATTTATCCTAAAGAAAAACGGAAAACTTAGAATGTGTATAAACTATAGACAGTTAAATAGCATTATTAGGAAGGATAGGTATCCTTTACCCTTAATTAGCGAAATCCAAGACAGGATAGGCAATGTAAAGATCTTTATAAAGATAGATCTAAGGTGGGCGTACTATCAGATTAGAATTAAGGAAGGCAATAAATAGAAGGCAGCCTTTAGGTTAAAGGAAGGACTATATAAGCTATTAGTTATACAATTTAGGCTTATAAACGCATCAGCAATGTTCTAGAAACGAATTAATAGTATATTAAGAGAACACCTTGATAAGTTTATTATAGTATATCTTAATAACATTATTATCTACTTAGAGAATAAGGAAGAATATAAAGAACACATTAAATGGGTTTTAAAGAGACTATAGGAAGAACAGATACTAGTAACAATTAAGAAATATAAGTTCTTCACAAGAAAAACTAATTTTGTAGGATTTATTATTAAACTAGGAAAGATTAGTATAGACCCAAAGAAAGTCAAAGCTATAGTAAGTTGGTAAGAACCAGAGAATATTACGCAGTTAAGGTTGTTTTTAGGGGTTTATAACTACTATAGGAGGTTTATAGCACAGTGGTTAAAAAGCATTAAGCTATTTACAAGACTAACAAAGAAAGAGGAACTATAGGTTTAGGGTAGTAAGTAAAAGAAGCTGTTCTAAAAACTTAAAGAGTTATTTACCTAAGAGCTAGTCCTTAAGATCTATTAACCAAAGTTAGAAACGGTTGTTAAAATAGACATATTAGACTTCGCACTAGGAGCATATTTACTATAGAAGCATTAGGATATATAGCACCTAGTAGCGTACTATAGTCGGAAAATAACACCACTAGAGTTAAACTACGACATCTACAATAAAGAGTTATTAGGTATAGTTACAGCACTTAAGAAATAAAGAGCATTCTTATAAGGTACAAAGAAACCATTTATGGTTAAGACGGACTATAAGAACTTTACAGAATTCCTAATAATAAAGGAACTTAACCAAAGACAGGTTAGATGGGCGGAAATGCTTACAGAATACCATTTTGAAATTTAGTATACTAAGGGTACAGATAATACACAAGCAGACACTCTAAGTAAAAAGGCTAAACTATAAAGTAATAAAAAGCTATTAGGAGCTTTATTGCGAAGGGATTAAGACGGTTTAATTAGGTATAATTATCCAAAGATTATAGCAACCAAGGAAAGGCAGATCCATAAATTACTGGAGAGTAATTAGATATAAAAGATCTAAAAAGCATAGGTAGAGGACCTAGACTTAAAGTAATACGAAAATAGAGAAGCAATATATATACTTAAGTCTATTACAGAAGAATTTATTAAGGAATTCCATAAGGGAATAATATAAGGACACAACGGAGCTATAGGCTTAGTATTAAGACTTTAAGAGGAGTACATTATTTAAGGAATCTAGGGACTAGCAAGACAAGTTATAAAAGAATATTTAAATTACTAAAGGAATAAACTAATAAGGTATAAGCCGTATAGAGGGCTATAACCTGTCGAGATACTAGGAAGACTATAGGAAGTCATATTATAGGACTTTATTATTAAGTTACCAAAGTCAAAAGATCCTATTACAGGACAAGATTATAACATAATCTTAGTAATAGTAGACAAGCTAATAAAGTAGGGGTACTTTATAGCATACACTAAAGAGATATTAGCAGAGGATGTTGCTAGAATCTATATAAAGGAAGTATTTACAAGACATAGAGTACTAGACAAGATTATATCGGATAGAGATCCAAGATTTATAGTAGTATTTTAGGAAGTGTTTCTAGCAGAATAAGGAGTTTACGCAGTAACCTCTACAGCGTATTATCCGCAGACGGATAGATAAATAGAAAGACTAAACTAGACACTAGAATAGTATCTAAGGCATTATATTAATTATATATAGAATAATTGGGTATTATTATTACTAGTTACACAGTTTACATACAATACAATACCATAAGAAGGAATGGGGATATTACCATTTAAGGCAAATTACGGGTATAAGCTAAGAATGTTGTTATTACTACACTAAGTAAAGAAAACAAGTAGCACAGCTAAATAAAGAATGGAGATGTTAATAAATCTTTATATAGACCTTACGGAAACAGCTAAGCTAGTACAGCAAAGGATAAAAAAGTACTATAATGCTAAGAGATCTGAGGGACCAGATCTTAAGGAGGGAGATAAAGTATAGCTACTATACAAAAATTTCAAGAGTTAACAACTAAGTAAGAAATTAGACCATATCAGACTAGAACCTTTTAAAATTGCGTAAAGAATTTTATTGGTTATGTATAAGTTAAACCTACTAGCTAAAATAAAGATCTACCCTATATAACATATCGCAATGCTAGAACCAGCATATGGAGATATTAAGCCACTAGTTTATAAGGCAGACACGTATAAAGGATAAAAAGAAGACGAATAGTAAGTTTTAAAGATTATTAGTTATAAGGACGTAGATAACGAAACGTGGTATAAAGTAAAGTGGATAGGCTATAGTAAGACTACCTAAAAACCACTAAGCAACCTAAAGAACGCTATGGGAAAGGTATAGGAGTATTAAAAGAAAGCAGGTTAGGTAATATTAATAAAGAAGGATCGCCAAAAAACAAGTCGCCTAAGGGGGACCTAAGAGGAGCAATTGCTAAGCTACTTAGAGTTATTTCCTTTGTAGGAGAAAAGCCAGTCCTTTTATTACCTAACTTGTTAAGACCCTATTGAACTAGTTTTTACTTCTTAGAATAAACCTTCTTATAAACCTTCTTAAGATAGGTTAACTAAGCGAACGCAACCTACTAAGACTTAAAGGAGCGACGTTAAGCCTTAAGGGCCTAAGCGGTCTCTTTAGCAGAACGATAGAGTTTAGCGCGCGTAGCAGCTAACTTAGACTTAAGCTTTATAGTGGTAGATTAAATATAAGACCCTATAATAAGTTACTTAGGGAACTTAAAGACTGTTAAGAATTATAGGATGTATATATTTAGCATTAGAAATAAAGCGAACGTCATAGGACAATTAAATATTTACTTTAGTGCACTCTAAGTAAAATAAAGGTTGTTAAGACAAGGGACTTGCTATTATAACACACACTAACCCCATTTTCGCATAATAAGAATATAGAGATAACATTATCTCACTAAGCGATAGTATGGCAGCTATAGTGCGAGCACAACGTTACGCTTATAAAGAAGAAGAAGCTTTAGGTATAATAAGCAGGGATATTAACTAGACTAATTAAACGGATATTACACCTCTAGTAGACAACTTAGAGATATTAAGAATCTTTAAGGACAAAGATAAAGAGGAGGGAGATAGTATTACAGACGCTTTAAGTACAATATTATAACTACTTAGGGAAGAGTTGTAGGAAGCTAGTTGGTTAATATAGGTACGGTCTAGGATGGATCTGGTAGAACCATATAACAAGAAATAGTAAGCAAGTTATATAATATTATACGCAGTGTACAAAGTATACGTAGTATACGCCTATGTATAATATGTATAACACGTACCTTACGTACAAGAGAGGATTTCTTAGGAGTATAGTTATGTATTTAAAGGACCTTAGTCCCTACTATAGATAGTTCTCTCCTTATAGTAAATCTTAGAATACAATTAGAGTTAATCTGTTAGGCAACTACTCCACTAGTTATTAGTATATTGTTAATTTATTCTTACCTATATACCCAGCCTAATAATAGGACCTACCGTAGTTCCTGCTATAAGGTTCCATTATATATACCTAGCTAAATAGGTTTAAATCCCCTAGGAAGATTTAATGCTAGACCTCTTTAATAAGCTTACCCTAGACTTATAGTGCGCCGTATTGCCGGTTTATACTACTATATAGACGCTAAAGGAACTTATAGACTAGTGCCTAGCTATTAATTAGGGCCTTTGCCATATTAAGGTATATGCTAAGCAGTATAAAACTAGAAGCTCTGCTAACCAGAATATAAGTATTATAAGAACGGGCTATAGCGCCCTAGTAAGATCTGTAACCTTTATAGCACTAACTATATCGCCTACTATTAACCTAGCGGCTAGCCGTGTAGCTAGCCCTACTATAGGTCTAGCAAATACTTAACCTATGTATAGTAACCCCTATATATAGGCTCTTAGTAATTAAGGAGCCTGCTTCTTATATAGATAGAAAGACCACTTTATAAAAGACTGCCTAATAGTGGTAAAGATAAATAAGGTCCTGTTAATTTAGGAGAATAGTATAGAGTTAGAAAAAGAGGAACCCTAGAGTAAGACTCCTCTTTAGGGTTAAAAGGAATTAATATGTTATATATTAATCTAGATTAGCTAGTTGGTAGAAGAAGCTGCACTATCCCTTATACTTTATTCTGTAATAGATATTAAGTTTTAACCTCTGCTTTAGCTAACTCTAGAGTAAATGCCTTTGCCTTAATAGATATATAGTGTGCTATAAAGCTAGCTAACCTTTTAAATATACCCCTTAAGGAACTGCCCAAACTAATTCCTATTTATGGGTATAATAAATAGATAGGACTACCTATTATAACTATCTTATGGATTTACCTCCGTGTAGACGGATAAAGGTAATATAATATCCCCTTTCTTATTACGGACCTAGGAAGCCATAATATAATCTTAAGAAGAAAATAGCTAGCCTATTTAGGCTTATAGCTTAATATATGGAGTAGACGGCTTATCTAGCCCAAAACTCTACCCCCAACACCTTCTTTTATAAAGGAAATCAGTATTATAATAGAAAATCTTATACGGCTATAGATAGACACTGTTTACTAGGCTGATGCTATACGTAGGGACTAGGCCTTTAAGAAAGATGTATAGCTTAATTTGTAATGGGTCCGTATATTACGCCGCCCCTAGACTACTAATATTGTACTACCGGTATTAGAAGCCTAGGAAGTTAATAATAAGCTAGCTGGCTTAGGCCCTATATAGCTATAAAGAACAGTAAGGAATATTAGACGCTGTACTAAATATATAGACTAAAAGGATAACTTATAGAAAATGGAATAGGAGCTAAAGAGGGTTATAAACCCTCTACCGCAAAATATAGTTTATAGAATATCTGTAAAGAAACCTATAAACCTCCTACTAGTTAATATTTGCTGTATTAGTACTATAGGGTTTTACTAGAACTTAAAACGGCCTAATACTATTACCTTTATAACTAGCTTATACGAAATTAACTAGATAATTAAAGATAAGGAAGCTCTAGCCTATAACCAGCTTAGTAGGGAAAGTAAGCTTATAGATAAGGAGCTAGTGGAATAGAAACTACTCTGTTAATACTGGGAATTTAAGGATGTATTTTCTAAGATAGTGTCTAATATACTCCCGCCTTACTAACCATACGACTATAAAATTGAGATTGAGCCTGATAAAGAAAACACCCTTAGTTATAGCCCCCTCCGCTAGCAATCTACTAATGAGCTACAGGCTACTAAGTAGTATATTATTAATAACCTTAATAAGGGCTTTATTGAGCCTAGCTAAGTCCCCTTTGCCTTACCTATTCTCTTTAATAAAAAACCAAATAGCGGATTCTATTTCTGTATTAACTACTATAAACTAAACTATATAACCCGCAAAGACCGATATCCGCTGCCCTTACTTAAAGAAACACTAGCCCGTATAAGTAAGGCTAAGATTTTTATAAAGCTTAATATCCACTAGGCCTTTTACTAAATTAGAATAGACCCCAGATCTAAAGATCTTACTATATTTTAGACCTACTATAGATTATATAAATATAAAGTACTACCTTTTAGACTAATTAACGGACCAGCTATATGCTAACGGTATATAAATAACGTACTCTTTAACTACCTTAATAACTTCTACATAGCCTACCTAAATAATATTATAATTTACTTAGAGAATAAACTAGAATATAAGGAGCATATCTATAAAGTTCTATAACGGCTCCACAAAGCTGGCCTCTAGGCCGATATTAGAAAGTTAGAATTTAGTATTAAGCGCTATAACGGGACTAGCCCAGTTACAGTAGAAATGTCTCGGTGAAACACTCGACAGATAAATTCCAACGCTTTAATTAAATTCTGCTAAATTCTGCTAAGTTGATTAAATTCCGCCAAATTCCGCCGATTTGATTAAATTCCACCAAATTCCACTAATGTAATGGAATTTGGTCGAAACCTATTAAAATCCGCGAGGCTTGTGCCTACGCGTCTACTACTAAGACCTTGAATATTTAGTTATAAGTTTCCTATATTCCTTTCTCTTCTTTACGTAACGTCTTGTACTCTACAAGAGCTATATACCCTTAGATTTAGATAGAATTTATATTATTCCTTTAAATCTTCCCTAAAGCCTCTTCGCGCCTTTATATTACATTACGTTAAAATAACTACTATTAAAATGGCAAACGAACCTAAATCCCTTTCAATAACTATAAGTATTATAACCCTAGTTAGGGAACAGTTAACCATAATATAACAGTCCTTTATAGACGCCTTAGCTTAGTAGCGGGCTATACTGGAAGCCTAGCACCAGCAATTAATGGAAGCACTCTATAAAGAACTCTATAATATTAAGGCATTTATGTTATAGACCCTAATAGTAATACCTATAAATAAAATTAAAATAATGGTACTTAAACCTAACCCGTTGAATATAAACACTAAACCAATAATAGTAGCTTAATCTACACCTATAGTAAACCTAGTACCTACTATAAAATCTAAAAAGCTCCCTAATCCTCTAATGTTTAATAGAAACTAAAATAACCTACATCCCTTTATAACTAAGCTCGTCTTAAACTTTTAATAAACTATAATTAATACTCCACTAAGGCTAGTAAGGTTAGCTATAGAATGTCTTATTTAAGTAAGGACGCTATATAAACTATGGATCCATTCTTCCGCAATGGCACTTTTGTTAATTTTAAAACCTTTATCTCTCTATTAGAACAAATATATAATAACGCCAGCCACAAATATACAGCTATTACTAAACTTAAAAACCTATAATAACGGAACCGAGACTTTACTAGCTTCTTTTCGGAATTTTTAGGCCTTATTAGCAAGCCAGATTGGAATAAAGCTGCTAGAGTTGCTGCCTTTTAATAAGCTATTTTAGATAAGATTAGAGCCTAGTTAGTAGGTAGAGAACTGCCGAAAAACCTATTTGAATTTGCTATAATATGTTAACGAATTAATAAAGACCTTTAATATAATAAATAGACTTATTCTCTAAAGTTAACTATATCTTGCATTTAAAACTCTATAAAACCGGTATATACTCTAAGGCGCAATCCTTCTCCAAGACCTAAAAGCCCTATATATAACCCTATAGACCTTAATACCACCTAATTTTATATACCCTTAGGAACTAATGAATAAAGAACTTAAGCCATAAATAGAGAATACTTTAGATATGGTAAAAAAGGATATATTTAAAAGCATTGCCAAACTTACCCCTTTAAAAAGGTCCGCTGTAGTTCCTCCTATTTCTTAAATTATACCCGTTCCTTGAGTTATACTTATTCCTTAAATTATACCCGCTTTATAAATTGTACTTAGACGCCACAAAGTATCTTACCTTTGGTTAACTTGGAAAACGAATTATCCTAAGGCTAAGTTGCACCTTAGGATAAAAAGTAGAAGAGTATAAGTATCTAGGCTCTTCTAGCGCTAATATACGGCATAACTCCCTTAATATACTTGGCGAAATTTAAATACTTAGAAAATAGAAGAAGGTATAAATCCTAATAAATAGCAGAGCTACTAGCATAGGCTTTGTTAATATAAACTATACAAAAACTTAACACCTAAGTTTAAAGAAACTTAATAAGCCCCAAGGCCTACAAGGCTTTAATGGCAAACCCTTAATATATAGCGAGATAATACACTACGCCCTAGTAAAAATATGGATAGGCGAACACCTTAAATATATCTCCCTATTTATAACACCCTTAAAGTAATATTATTATTATTCATTGCTTAACGTCCGATTCGGATCCCTGTTGGGCCCACGCGGACTACTCCTTATATATATATGGGGAGAAAACTCTATTTGAGAAAACCCCGTAATCCGTCTCCCCGCCTTTTAGGGCTCGCTTACAAGTCGCCTATAAGTCACCAATGGTGCTCTACTACCTTACTTTTTAACCTTCTTGGGAACCACTGCTGCCGTAATAAACCTACGGACGCGCTAGTATTACACACTATACTCTACTCCTATAGAGTTATTAGGGGGCGCCTATTACTTACCCCTTTGCCTTCTATTGCTATTTCCTTTGCAACCCGGAACTGGTCTAGTATATTTTGGCCAATAAGCCACCAGGTAGCCGCCTTAAGGCCTTTCTATATTAAGAGTAGTATATTATAGTTTTCTGTGCCAGCTGCTAAGAGTATTACTTCTCGGCCGGTGCGTAAGGGGTATAATAGTATTATATGTTTTAGTGTCTGTCTTAGCTAGCTACATTCACACCTTGGGCTACCTACTGGGATACCTACCCAGTAAAGCCAATCTTTTAGTCCTATTATTCCTGTCCTTAAGAGTGTTGCTATTATATTTTTTGCCTTTATTAGGCCCTCTTAGAGCCCTTAGGTATTTACCCCCTATAGTATTACCTATACTATAGCTTAGGTTCCCCTTACCTAAGTTTGCCTCTATACCTTTAACTCCTATTTATCTCTCTAGCGTCAGTCTAACCAGTATTATGTTGCGGTAGATGGTTTTCTAGTACTTTTTTATACTCTACTTTGGCTCCTTTCTCTCCCTTACTGTTGTCTTTGCTGGCCTTTTACGCGTCTCCCTTCCTCCTCTATATAGGCCTGGGCCCTAGCGCCGTACTATTCTTCTTCTGCTTTCTCTACCTGTTTTCCTAATATATCTTCCCTACTTTAGGGTTGTTGGTTTCTTCTCCTATAGGGCACCCTAGGGTCCC
>Ga0307507_10003963_pt1 | contig 27224 bp, 2 predicted proteins | sample 7_EM_MG_FD_207223 | JGI IMG/M metagenome (GOLD analysis project Ga0307507, IMG submission 207223) | Populus trichocarpa ectomycorrhiza microbial communities from riparian zone in the Pacific Northwest, United States - 7_EM | ecosystem: Host-associated > Plants > Roots > Unclassified | place...
GCTCCTTATTTGAACTGACGCCAAGACCTCAGTTCAGATTCTATATATGGTAAAGTGCGCCTGGTTTTAGCGCGTTTTTTGGGCGGTTAGAGGAACATCAAAAATCTGTAGCTGAAGTCAAGTTGAACTGGAATTCAACCGAACAGTGGCCTCAGAATCAGATTGGAGCTCCAGATCAACTCTGTTCTGAACTGAATCTGAGGCCTCCAGATCGCAACCGAACGACCCCTTAAGTTAGTATATTTAGTCCAGGTAGTGGAGAGTGTAACGTGTCCCGCTCCACGTCACCGTATGGCCAAAAATACCGCGACTGTTGCGGGATCTAATATACGTACAATTACAGAGAGCTTGCACTTTATCCCTTGTATAGATAAACACGCTCTATAAAACGTAGCCCGTGCACACCAATTAATGATAGGGTCTATAGGGAGTCACGTGACCCACGGCGCACGGCTTGAAGTCTCTTTATTGAGAACTTCAAGCAGCAACAACATTATCTAATTGAATTTGAATATGCTAGTTCTCGTCAATTAAAGCTGCTGTTAATTTATTTATCCTAATCTTATTTAACCGTCGAGTCTCCTCCCTTAAAGCCTTAAATTTAGGCCGTTGCCGTTGCTCCTTTCTGTCTACTCCGTATAACAGACCCTTTTAAAGACACCCCCGCACATAGCACACGCTCTTGTTCTCGCGTTCCCGATAGCAAAGGCTCGCAGACGTGTCGCCCCTCCGTAACTATGGCCCCTACGCCCTCCGCCGCAGCCATAACGGCAGCCGAAAAGCGCCTATAGGATATTTACAAACAAGAGCTGAAAGACCGCAAGCAGGAGCGTATTTATAAGGCAGCTTTAAACTAGGCTACCCTTAAAGCACTCGCCGCTTCTATGGCCTAGGTAAAGTTAGCCACGGAAGAAATATACTAGGCTCAGCTTGCCGCTATTAAGAAGAACCCTACTATAATTAACGCGGTAGAGGTTAACTCTGGTAAGTCTTTTCTCCCTTCTATGGTAAAGAGCCTAGACCTACTTCTTTCTAGGATTCTAGTCTCTAAAGTTGCCATAATCTAAAAGGGTATATTTGTTCTAGAGAACCTTACAAAGCTACGCAATAACCCATCTAGGATTAACTCCAATTAAATAGAATTAATGGTAGACGGAAGAGTTATTACCTCTAGCAATAGCTCTAGAAAGGACTTCTCCTCTATAGGTATTTGGCTTAAGGGCTTTACTAACTATAGTATTATTATCTAAACCTTCTAGGCTATATTGACCCCCTTAGCTATTACAATAGCAAAATTCTACTAAGCTATTATAGGCTTTTCTATATAGTTCGTCTGGAACAGCGTCCTTAATTTAGCTATAGTGGCCGTCGAAAACGGACTCTGCACCTGTACGTGGTGACGGCTACGAACCTGGGTCTTTGAAGTTCAGACTCAGAGCCAACGCAGAGACGTCGCACAGCGTGCGATACGACTTCGTGGTAGTAGTTGCGAGCATTATAGGCGGTGGTAAAAAGTTTTCACATGGGATGGTGAGATCTTGAAAACCACCACTAATGGTACCCCTTTACGATAACAGCTACTTCTATACTGCTCTATTAGGGCACCTGTACGATCCAACATGGATGTGTAGTATTCGATAACATCCCCCGACCCTCAATTGAAAGCATTGACGACCTTATATTGACGAACGGCGACTGCGAACGAATGAGCAAATATACGGCCCCTCCTAACCCCCAGGGCGATCGCCCGCGGAGCATGCGGTTACTTGCCGTCAACTACCAAATACCTAGCAGCCTGGATTGCGACCCACGGTTCTCCTTGTCTCCTTTTAAGGAGTGGTAACCCTTGGAAAGGGCCTAGCTGGGGCCTAGGCACAAAAGATACCTAAAACACAACACAATATATCCCACTGTTAGTATTATGGTAGTTAAGACGGATGAATCCCCCTTACGCCTTTAATGGCTCTAGGGGGGGGGAGGCATGGCGTATATGGTAATGGTCTACAGGAGATAGTACACAGGGGATAGTTAAGATATGGAACACAAAGTATATAGCATACATAGCGAGGCCTAGCTAGGACGTAGTGAACCCTAGCTTTGGATAAGCTAAAGAAGGAAGTAGTGGTTCCTATAGAGTTCAAACATTCAAGGAGGACAGGACGTAGCTGTAGGCCCGTAGGGCCGCTGCTATGGACGAACATGGCAAATTAGGGGTTTTTTATCCTACTGAGGTGGCTTATAGGGTTTTTCCGTCCCCTACACAGCAGGGTTTTCTTCCTGTCAATTTACAAGTTTTCCCCCCTGCGACGGCAAGTGTCTGCGTGGGCCTAGATAGGATCCGTATCAGACGTTAATTAAAGATTATACTACTACTAATTTAGCTATAGTTGTCTACTAGAGAGCTATAAGGCTTGGTTAAACTAACCCTATTAACTAGGCTATCCCTATTAAACTACAAATAGCTAACTATAACTTCGCCACTTTACGCCTAGCCCTATTGTCCTCCTATAGTGGCTTGTTATTAAAACGCCCTTAGGTAGACACGTCTACCTTATCCCTATAGGGCTAGGTATGCGGTAATTAGAACATGGGCCGGCCATGCTTTAAATTACTATATTCCTATTAACATCTTTATAAAGCATATGGAGGGAATTATGTTAAGAAAAACTATAAGGGGTCTCTATAACAATTTATACCCCCTCCACACCTAAATTCAACGCCAAGATTTAAGGCGTTTACCCTAGGGTATTTACTTTATACTTCGCCATTGCTATTAAATATATTAGCCTAGAGGGATAAGCTACTCCTATACCCTAGAGATCTCGGCCCCCTAATTAAGGGTATCCTAATATATGGCGCGCGGATTAGAGTTACTACCTTACTACTAGCGTATACGTGTTTAAATTAACTCCCTTCCAATGCTAACCTTAGGGTAATTACTATAAAGATTGCTACCAATCTGCCTATTAGCTGCGTTACTATTTGTCCGCCTAAAGCGACCTACTGCTCCCCCTTAGGACTGGTGCCTAAGCTAGATGGAACCTTTCGCCGTATTTATAACCTTTCTTCGCCTAAGCCTTGCTAAGGCCTCTCTGTTAACGCTGCTATCCTAGAGGCCCACTCTACCCTTACCTATAGCACTATAGATAACATTCTTGCGCTTATCCTCCTTACTAGGAGAGGCGCTGTTATCCTTAAACGCGATCTTAAAGATGCTTTTTGGAATATCCTAGTTGCTATTACCAATTAACGCCTATTAGGTTTTAAGTGGGAGAAGATAGTATACGTTAAATACTGCCTTTTCTTTGGTCTAGCTACTACGCCCTTCCTCTTTAACCTCTTTATAGAAGCCCTATATTGAGTCCTTAAACGCTGCCTCTATCTAATTATCGCCTTCTTTACACTAGTTTATTATCTAGATAACTTTATATTTATCTTACGCCCAGATACTAGCTACGTACTGGTAGTTCGCGTATATAACTTTATAATTATACTACTTGGTTTCCCTTCTAATGCCATAAAAGACTCCTATAGTATAGTATTAGACGTGTTAGGCTATTAGATTAATACTAATACCTTCTCCCTATCCCTTAGCCCTGCTAAGTAGATAGTACTATAAGATCTACTTATCTCCTTTGTCCTTAGGCCCTAAGTCTCTCTTAAATAGTGCTAGTAACTTAGAGGCAGCCTTACCTAGGCCGTAAAAGTTATCCAGTTAGGGCGATTTTACTTAAGATTGCTATGGGACCTTATTACAGCTTTCTCTCTTATAAACTGCCGCACTTTGCCTATCCTGCTGGCGGTAATCTCTAACCTAGCTTAGTAGAGCAAAGCCCTAGCGCTTTAAAATAGGGTTTATTTCTTTTAGGAGGACGTTACTTGCCCCTAGATCTATCTCTTTATAGATGCCTTATTTAAACGTAGTTATACTGGCTTCTTCTATAGCTGCCTAGGCTACTCCTCCGCCGAGACCTGTTCTACTCCTTATAGTTAATGGCGCCCTTATGCCTCCGCGCTGCTATAAGATAACCTCTTTATAGTATCCCCTGCCCCTAAGCACCTCCATGCCTATATTAATGTGCTTAAAGTACTTGCTATTACTAACGCATTTGTAAAATAGAGCCCTGCCTGGTAATATTTATCTATTTACATCTATATGGATAATATAGTTGCCCTTATAGGCCTGCAAAATACAGTACTTAAAGGCCCTACTAATTTGCTCCTCTAATAAATCTTAGTTTAGGCTGCTATATTTAATATCTAGTTACAATCTTCCTGGGTTTTATTTAAAGATAATATACTAGCTAACGTACTCTCCTGCTTTAACTGGGCTATAGCTAAAAAATCTCTGTCCTTAGATTGATCTCTTGGTGCTAATAGCTTATCTTTAGGCTTGTTAATTGACCTACTAGGCCCACCGCCTGCGTTTATTACCTAATTAGGCCAATCTTACTTAGTTTTAAGCCTCTTATGGCACAGTATTGAGCCTAGCACCTATAAGATGTATACCTTAGGTATAAAGTTATAGGAGTTCTTCTATGCTATAAGGGCTGTAGCGCTATACCCAGTCTAGTTACCTAACCTTATAGAATAGGTAGCACAGAGAATGTATAGTAATAGTTCTCTGTATATGGGCAGGGTAGCTTTAAAGACTATACGCTTATACCTTACCGCGATCCGCTCTATATACATTAACTACATTTTCCCAGTTACAGTATTTAAGAATGTGTTACTTTATTATATACTAGATAGGGCAACCTCTCTTAACCTTAGCCTAAAAGAAGCTACTCTGAAGTTACTAATCTTATATAGCATTCTTGCTAAGATCGCGACTAGCAGTAACTTGATCTAAGGGGTAAATACTAACGCCGCCTTCTGCCTTGCCTTTGTAGGGTGCCTCTATATAGGTGAGATCTTCTATACTAATAAGTAACAGTCTAAACCGTTATTTACCATGACTAAGGCTACCCGCTTAGACGTATAGATTAGCCCCTTTAGAGATTACCTTACCTTCCGTCTTAAATAGAGCAAGACTAATAAGGACAAGCAGGGCGTTTAAATTATAGTAGCCGCCACCTTTAACGCGGTTTGCCCTGTAGCAGCGCTATAGGGGCTTTTTCTCCTAGACCCCTAGGCTCCCTTTACGCCGCTATTTACCGCATCTAGTGGCGTGGCGTTCTCCGCCTTATACGCGCGGAGGATGCTTAAATTAAGGCTGACCCTCTATAGCATCTAAGCCGCATAGTATATAGGTCATAGCTTCCGCAGGGGCGCGGCCTAATACGCCCTAGACTATAGCTTCTCTAATAAGGAGGTCCAACGCCTAGGCCGCTGGTCATTAGACGCCTTCCGCCTTTATTGCTTAACCTTATAGGCCAACGCCTTCCGCCTTGACGAGGGTACCGGAAGAGTCCTCTATACGCGTTTCCTGCTTATATAAGCAGACTTCCTTTGTTCCGCTTTTGGTCAGTCTCTGTAGCAGACACTTTGGTTTCCGTACAATATAGGCCTATATTAAGGCCTATATTCCTCATAGTTAGATTTAATAGATTTATTTATTCTTTCCAATATCATTTAGTTCATTAGGTTATAAGCACTAGGTTGCTACTAAGCGCTACAGTTCAGCTATTTAATAGTTTAGAAGATTGACGCCTTACTATAGGTTGCATAAAGGGTTACTACACCCATGCTAAGTCATTTCTTACTATTCTGCATTAAAGACTGCATTAAAGGTTACCACACCTATGTGCTAAAGTCATTTCTTATTATCAAATTTACGCGTCAAATTTGTGTTTTTGTTTACGCGTTAAATTCGTTTATTTACGCGTCGCCATGGGTAAAGACTATCCAGGCATTTAACGCCTCAAGAACGACGGTTCAAATTGGTACTAATATTGGACGCAGCTCTACGCGTACCTACGTGGTGAGGGCCTTCTGCATATCATTTAAGAAGATGTAGGCCTACCCCTCTACCCAAAGCTCTAGGAAGAAAAGCCCATGATATCTATTGATTAAATACCAAAAGACGCCGACAAGGAGGAGCGAGATAAGGTCCTTAAGAGGTCCTAAGTCATTGCAGATACTAATAATTTAATTTACTTAACTAATAAGGTGCTCTGCGATAAGTATAACAAGGAGTTTAAACAGTACAATAAGAACAACGGCAAAGTCTGTTTAGTTATCCTTGGTATAATTAATAAGGAGATTATTACTGCCCTAGAGCACCTGCAGACGGTAAAGGACTATATTAAACACCTTAAGCAATTATTTAAGGCCTATAGCTTGATCCATAAGGCCAACGTATAGGAGACTTTTATTAACCTTAGTTTTTAACCAGACTAAGTAATTACTACTTTCTCAAGCCGTTACCAAGAAGCGGTTTAAGGAGTTAAGTAGGTAAAGCTTGCCCTAGATAACAAGATTATTATCTATTAATTTATTAACGCCGTTGACAAACACTTCCCTATATGGGCTTAGATCTAACGTAATAAGATCTGTAATGGATATATAATTTTACTACTTCAATTAATCGCTGACCTTACTGACGAGGCTTGGCGGAAGGACTCGGCTAAGAGCTTCGCCTTATATAATGAGACATTAGGTAACTCGCACCGAGGACGCGGTAATAGTCGCGGCAGAGGCTGATGAACTGAATGATATTGGAAAGAAATGAATGAGATTTATTAAGAATCTAACTACGACGAATATAGGCCTTAATATAGGCCTATATCGGTACGGAAACCGAAGTGACTGCCACGGAGTCCGGGGTAACTACTACGGACACCGACTAAAATCGGAACAAAGGAAGTCTGCTTATGTAAGCAGGAAACCCGTATGGAGGACTCTTCTAGTACCCTCGTTATACCCCCCAGTACTCCACCAAAACAGAAGCAGATCCTTCCTAAATTAGTGTTAAACTTGTTAATACATAAAAGAAACATCTCATAATCCTCCAAGTGTACTATAGGTCCTACTTAACCTCTCCCTAAACTATAATTGATCATCCGTTACGAGCTCTCTACGTCGTTTGTATCCCCCTTGGGTTTAGTATCTATGTTGCATTAAATTGAGTCCAATTGCATAGCTCTAGAGGTAGTCCCTTAATCATCTTTATCCACTAGTGCTTTAATAGAGCATTTACGAATACGTGGGCGAACGTAGGGTTAAGGTAGATAGCTTTTATAGCCAGCTCCTTCCTTCCCATCCTATAGAGTATGGTATAATTAAGCCGTGGCTTTAATCGCGTGCGCGTATTTACTATATCACGTATATTAACTCTTCCGCTTATATTACGAGAGGCTTAGGTTGGCCTAGGTATAGCCTTCTCCTTAGTAAGAATCTGCTCTAGATCCTCCTAGTAGGTGTCCCTTAGGTAGATGTCCCTTGGGTAGATGTCCCTTAGGTAGATATCCCTTGGCGGAGTCCCTTCCTGACCTAGATTAGGAAGCTCTTGCTAGTTAAGGCTTGTCCGTACATTATCAGTAAGAGGAGGTTAATTGGGTTATAGTATAATATTATAATCGCCAGAAGCACCCCCTAACTGGGAGTTACCCCCCAATAGCGAGGCCCTAGAGACCTTATCTGTCTCTTAAAATCTTTTAATAATGTCTATAACTGGCTCACTGCTTAGTTTGTTGTTAGTAAGTAGAGGTTATACAGGCTGCGGTGCGATATTATAATCACTAGAAGCACCCCCCAACTAAAAGTCACCCCCTAACTATAAGGCCCTAGAGACCTCGTCTGCCTTATCTTATTCCTTTAGTAACTAAGTAGCCTCTTCTTCCTATAAGGCCTAAGAAGCCTTGTCTTCTTCCTATAAGGCCTAAGCAGCCTTATCTTCTTCCTATAGTAATTAAGAAGCCTCTTTCTATAGTAACTAAGAGACTTCTTCCTACAATAACTAAGAGACCTCTAGTATAGTGTCCTTAGTAGGAAGTTCCTAATAGAGATGCGGTTGTTTAGGGTTATCTAATAGAATAAACGAATTAAGACCGTTAATATATGGGACGTAGGCTATTTCCGCCTTATCTTTAACGAAGTTAATCATATTATAGAGACCGTTAAAGAAGGCGCCCTTCCCCCGTAGAATACTAAGCGAGACGACATTTATAAAGAAGTCAGGACAGTAATATACTTTGGTAAATATAATTATATAGGCTAAGTGGTTAGTTTAGGCGACTATAAGCTTAATTAATCTAACGCCAATAGCCTTTATTAGGCCTCCTCCTGTTACGGCGCTGGTAGAAAACGGTGGATTATGGTAGACGTTATGGTAGACGCCGAGTTACGTGAGTCCACGTGACTAGAGGACCGCATAAAACTTCACACAGCGCTGCTATTCTTCTCCCTTCCTTTCTCTAGCTTTGGATCCTCGTTTATAGACTACCAATTATATAGGCTTGCGCGTCCCTTATGCCGTGCTCATGCCTTAATTAACTGAGTCGCTAACATTATCTAAAGCTTAACTACTCTTTCTTCCTGAGAAGGAACTTAAATATATCTATAAAGGACACAGAATAGGACCCTAAGGACATTACTAGGACCATAAGGATAGGACAGACCCCTAAGAACTAAAAGAACATGAATAGAACGCAAAACCTAAGAATGGAACACGCACGGACCAGAACCCCTAGAAAATAAACAAATACTGGAAATTACCTAATATCCCTACCACCATGCCAAGAAATACAGCAGCCGGCAAAGCCGCTATAGGACCTGCAAATACCTCTAATAGTGAAACAGTCGCCGTTTTAACCCCCTAGGAAGAGCTTGCAGCAGCTAATGCCGAAATTAAACAGCTTTAAGAGCTGCTTAAAACCAGAGATACCCCTATACCTAGTAAGGAGTTATTAGACACCTAGAGACTTACTATAGTCCTTAAGACCCTAGCCTAATGTATAGTATTAGTATCGTTGTGGTCCGTGAAGGTTGCGGACCCCCTATTATTTACAGACGGAACTAACCCTATATTTAACAATTAAAAGCTTTAACTGCAAGACAAGCTTAAAGTTAATATAGACCACTTCCCTACTACCTAAGCTAAAATGGCCTACGTCTTTGGCCATACTAGTAGGGATATATAGACGTATCTACGTCCGCGATACGCCCAGGACTTAGCAGACCCCTTTCTCTCTAAAGAAGAGATGGTTAACTACCTGTCTTCTATTTACAAGGACCCCTTTAAGATATAAAACGCCCGCCTTAATTACAAAGCTCTTAATATAAAGATAACGGAGACCTTTTTAGCCTTTTAGACCTACTTTCTGCACCTAGCTGGCTAAGCTTAAATTCCCTATAAAGACCTAATGCTAGACCTCTTTAATAAGCTTACCCTAGACCTACAGCGCGCCGTACTGCCAGTTTTTACTACTATATAGACGCTAAAGGTACTTACGGACTACTACCTAGCTATTAACTAAGGCCTCTATCGAATTAAGGCATAATCTAAGCGGTATAAAGCTAGAAACTCTCTAAACTAGACTATAAACACTTTATAAATGGCCTATAACACCCCAGCACGATCTATAACTCCTACGGCACCAGCCGTATAGTCCGCCATTAATTTAGCAGCTAGCTGTGAAGCTAGTCCTACTATAGGTCCGGTGTACACTTGGCCTATATATAACGACCCCTATAAACAGGCCCTTAGTAATTAAGGAGCTTGCTTCTTATACAGCCAGAAAGACCACTTTATAAAGGATTGCTAGACAAAGGTAAAAACAGACAAGGTTCTGTTAATTTAGAAGGACAGTATAGAGTTAGAAGAAGAGGAACCCTAAAGAAAGACTCCTCTCTAGGGTTAAAAGGGATTAATATATTATATATTAATCTAGGTCGTCTAGTTGGTGGAAGAAGCTGCACTATCCCTTATACCTTATTCCGTAATAGATATTAAGTTTTAACCTCTGCTTTAGCTAACTCTAGAGTAAATGCCTTTGCCTTAATAGATACCTAGTGTGCCGTAAAGCTGGCTGACTTTTTAAATATACCCCTTAAAGAACTGCCCAAACCAATTCCTATTCGCGGGTATAACGGACGAATAGGGCTACCTATTACGACTATCTTGCGGATTCACCTCCGCATTAATAGATAAAGGTAGTATAACATCCCCTTTCTTATTATGGACCTCAGGAGCCACGATATAATTATAGGGAGAAAATAGCTAGCCTATTTAGGCTTACAGCTCAACGTATGGAATAGACGGCTTATCTAGCCTAAAACCCTACCCCTAACCCCTTCCTTTATAAAAGAAATCAGCATTACAATGGAAAACCTTATATGGCTTTAGATTAACACTATTTACTAGGCCGATGCTATGCGCAGAGACTAGGCCTTTAAGAAGGATGTATGTCTTAATTCTTAACGGATCCATATACTACGCCGCCCCTAGACTATATATGTTACGCCATCCGCACTAGAGACCTAGGAAGTTAGTAGTAACCTAGCTAAGCCCCCTACGGAGAACCTAGGCCCTATATAGCCCCAAAGGAAAACTAGGGACATCGGACGCTATACTAAGCTAATAGATAGGAAGGATAACTTACGGAAAATGGAATATAAGCTAAGGAAGACTATACACCCTATACCACAAGATATGGCCTAACGAGCGTCTGTAAAGAAACCTATAGACCTCCCACCAGTTAATATCTGCTGTATTAGCGCTATAGGATTCTACCAGAACTTAGTTTAGCCTAATACCATTGCCTTTATAACTAGCCTATACGAAATTGATTGAATGCTTAAGGAAAAGAAAAGTAAGCTTAGCGGACAGGAAAGCGAGCTTATAGATAAGGAACTAGTAGAACAAAAACTGCCCAATTAACACTAGAAATTTAAGGACGTATTCTTTAAGGCAGTATTGGATATACTTCCGCCTTACTAACTATATAACTATAAGATCAAGATTGATTAAGGTAAGGGAAGCACCCTTAGCTTTAGCCCTCTCTACCCATAGTCTATCGCCAAATTATAGGCCATAAAGCAGTACCTTATCGATAACCTTAATAAGGGCTTTATTAAGCCTAGCTAAGCCCCTTTTAACTTGCCTATTCTCTTTACCAAAAAACCAAATAGAGGACTGCGTTTCTGTATTGACTACTATAAGCTAAATAACATAACCCGCAAGGACCGCTATCTACTACCCTTACTTAATAAGACTCTTGCCCAAATAAGTAGAGCTAGGGTCTTTATAAAGCTTAATATCCGCTAGGCCTTTTATTAAATTAGGATAGACCCTAGGTCTAAAAAGCTTATTATATTTTAAACCTATTACGGAACGTATAAATATAAGATACTCCCTTTTGGACTAACTAACGGACTAGCTACGTACCAGCGGTATATAAATAATGTACTCTTTAACTACCTTAACAACTTCTATATAGCCTACCTAGATGACATTATAATTTACTCTAAGAATAAGCTAGAACACAAGGAGCACGTCTATAAAGTCCTATAATGGCTCCGCAAGGCTGGTCTCCAGGCCAATATTAAGAAGTTAGAATTTAGTGTTAAGCGTATAAAGTACCTAGGTTTTATTATTAGTATAGACAGAATTAAGGCCGACCCAGAGAAAACGGCTGCAATTAACTAGTGGACACCCCCACGGACCATAAAGGGGGTATAATTATTTTTAGGTTTCTATAACTTCTACTAACACTTTATTAAGAACTATAGTAGGATTGCCTAGCCTCTTAACCGCCTTACTAGGAAAGACCAGCTATTCCACTTTAACGCTATATATATATAGGCCTTTAATAAGCTTAAAAAGCGGCTAGTATTAGCTCCCCTACTTGCCTACTTTAACCTAAAACAGCCCTTAATGCTAGAAACTAATGCCTTAGACAGTGTAATAGCTGGTATTTTTTCCTAGAAGTAACTGGACGGAGAATAGTACCCTATTGCATACTATTTAAAGACTATAATAGATGCTAAGCTAAACTACCATATCTATAATAAAGAAATGCTGGCTATTATCTCTAGCTTTTAGCACTGGCGTATATAGCTAGAGGGGACCCCTAAGCCTATTAAGGTAGTTTTGGATTATAAGGCCCTAGAATACTTTATAATAACTAAAGCCCTTACGGCCCGCTAGGCACGCTAGGCGGATATCCTATCTTAGTTTAACTTCTTAATTATATATAAACCAGGCACTATAAACCGTGCGGACGCTCTTATAAGGTGTAAATAGGACCTAGGTAACTAGGCGGCTATAAAGATCTTATTATAGACCTAGGCACTACTATAACCAGAGCACTTTAACCCCTAGATATAGGCAGAACTAAATACAGACCCTTTGGACGCTAAGATATACCCCGTTAACTCTACGGAACTTAACCTTATTAATAAACTACTATAGGCAAACCGTACGGCCCCTTCTCTACAGGAGTGCCGTAAAAAGGTAAAGGATGCTACTAGTCTATGGTCCCTCAAAAACAGACTGCTTAAGCACCGGGAACGGCTAGTAGTGGCAGAGGAACAGAATTTACGGACTTGGCTTATTACTAAAGTATATACTTAGGTCTCTACGGCCCACCCTAGAAAAAATAAGACCCGTAGAATTATTAGCAACCGCTACTACTGGCCCGGAATGGTTATAGATATTAACCGCTATATACAGAACTACGACAACTGCTATAGGTCTATAATTCCACAAGACAAGACCCTAGGGCTATTAAAGCCACTCCTAATACTAGAACGCCCCTAGTAGTATATCTCTATAGACTTCCATAAGTTACCTATAGACTGCGACAGATATGATATAGTTATAATCCTAGTTAACCACTTTAGCAAGCGCCCGTTCTTAATCCCCTATTATAAGAATATTAATGCTAAAGAGGCGGCCTAACTATATATCCACTATATCTACCGAATTTATGGACTACTAAATACTATTGTATCTAACTATAGGCCGCAGTTTATATTAGCCTTCTGGAATAAGTTTACCTAGATTCTAGGTATTAGGCTAAAGCTCTCTACAGTATACCACCCCCAGATAGATAGTTAGACGGAGATTATAAATTAGTACTTGGACTAGAGACTCCGGCCCTTTATTAACTACTTTTAGGGCAACTAGAGCGGACTACTACCTATAATAGACTACGCCCAGGCAACCCTATCCTATAACTCTATAGGGTTTGCACCTATTTAGTTAGAAATGGGATACTTACCCTATATAAGCTTTAACTGGAAGAGACAGGAAGGACTATAGACCGTGCGTAAAAAACTATCTTATAAGGAAGCACAGCAGTATGCTAGACGCTTAGAAGAAGTATAGACGGTAGCCTATAAGAACCTAGAAAAGGCCTAGAAATTAATAGAATAGCAGGTAAATAAGCACAGACGCGAGCCTGACTTTACTATAGGCGATAAGGTCTGGGTTATAATAAAAAACTAGAAAATAGAACGGCCTAGCTATAAGCTAGACTATAAAATAGTAGGACCGTATAAGATTCTTAATAAAGAAGGCAACTTATATAAGGTTAAACTCCTAAACTTAATTAAAGTCCACCCTGTTTTCTTACCAGATAAGCTATAGAAAGCTATAAATAACCTACTACCTAGATAAAAGAATAAGCCTCTACTACCGATTTAAGTTAATGGCGACGACGAATAGGAAGTTAATAAAATACTAGCCTATAAACTAGTATAAGGAACGCTAAAATACCATATCTAATAGAAAGGTTACGATCTAGACCTAACCTAGTACCCTGCCTAGAACTTTATAGGTTACCCCTAGAAGCTTAAAGAATTTTATAACTAATACCCTAATAAGCCAGGACCCCCGAAGTATCTAGACAAGTAGATGGAGTGCTAGTATAGCGAAGATAATAAGCTACCTATTAAGCATATAGATAAGAACACCCCATGGACATAATACGGACATACAAAGCCTAAGGGCAGGCTTTTTTATAGGGGGGGGTAATGTTACGGCGCTGGTGGAAAACGGTGGATTATAGTAGACGTTATGGTAGACGCCGAGTTACGTAAGTCCACGTGACTAGAGGGCCGCATAAAACTTCGCACGGCGCTGCTATTCTTCTCCCTTCCTTTCTCTAGCTTTGGATCCTCGTTTATAGACTACCAATTGTACAGGCTTGCGCGTCCCTCATGCCGTGCTCGTGCCTCAATTGACTGAGTCGCTAACACCTCCCATCTGGATTTAGAGAGGTTTAATTTCCTTATACTATACAAATCTCCTAATATCGTTGCATATGTAAATATTTGAGCAACTATCGGCTATCTAGGAGTCCTTAATATTCGTTCCTAAAGCTATAGCTACTAGCCTAATAACCTATATAGCAAAGATTGATCTGATTGCCGAATTAGTAGCTTAAGAGGATTAATTAAATATCCCCCTAGAGGCCTTATTTATATTTAAGGCTGCTCCATTTTAATTACCTCTACTGCTAAAGCGTTCGCTAGGCCTCTACTAGTTAGGCCTTAGGTAGGTATGCTTATCTAGTAGTAGTCCTTGCTATCTTAATATCTTTTCTTGCACCATCCGCACCTATCTGGGGCATCCTTGGCAGGGCTCCGATTGCCTAATAAAGCACTACGGTTATTAGGGCGGCTAGCCCCTTAACCTCTACCGCAACTATTACTGTGTCCTCAACTAGGCTCCTAATTGAATAAGGCAAAGCTATTAGCTAAGTCCTTCCGCCAAGCCTTATTAGTGAGGTTAGTAATCAATTAAAGTAGTGGAATTAAATGGCCGTCGCGAATCTTATTACGTTGGATTTAAGCCTATATAGGGAAGTGTTCGTCAACAGCGTTAATAAATTAATAGATAATAATCTTATTATCTAGGGCAAGCTTTACCTGCTTAACTCCTTAAACCGCTTCTTAATAACAGCTTAAGAAAGTAGTAATTGCTTAATCTAATTAATAGCGGAGCTTAACAAAAGTCTTCTATACGTTGGCCTTATAGATTAAGCCACAGGCCTCGAACGTCTGCTTAAGGTAATTAATATAATCCTTTGCCGTTTGCTTATGCTCTAAGGCAGTAATAATCTTATTATTAATTATACCAAGGATAACTAAACAGACTTTGCCGTCTTCCTTACTATACTATTTAAACTTCTTCTTGTACTCGTTAGAGAGAGCCTTATTAGCTAAGCGAATTAAATTATTTATATCTATAATAATTTAAGACCTCTTAAGGATCTCATCTCGCTCTCCTTATTAGCGTCCTTTAGTACTTAATTAATAGATACCATAGGTTTTTCTTCCTGGAGCTTTGGGTAGGGTAGAGCCGTATCTTCTTAAATAATATACAGAAGGCCCTTGCCACGTAGGTACATGCTAAGCTGTGTCCAATATTGGTGCCAATTTGAACCGTCTTTCTTAAGGCGTTGAATGCCTGGATAGTCTTTACACATGGCGACGCGTAGATAAATAAATTTGACGTATAAATAAAAGGATTTTAACGCGTAAACAAACGATTTTGACGCGTAATTTTAATAATAAGGAATGACTTTATACGCAGGTATAGTAACCCTTAATGCGGCCTATAGTAAGGCGTTAAATATAGAGCAGTAAGATATAACTTAGCACGGGTGTGGTAACCCTTTATATAGCCTATAGTAAGGTGTCAATCTTCTGCCGTTATAGCTTGGTAGCAATAAGTGCTCATAACCTAATAAACTGAATAATATTGGAAAGAAATGAATGAGAATTATTAAGAATCTAACTATAACGAATATAGGCCTTAATATAGGCCTATATCAGTACGGAAACCGAAGTGACTACCATAGAGTCCAAGGTAACTACTACGGACACCGACCAAAATCGGAACAAAGGAAGTCTGCTTATATAAGCAGGAAACCCGTATAGAGGACTCTTCTAGTACCCTCGTTAGAGGCAAAGGAGCCAGCCGTCCTAACGACCGCGGTGCCTTATTAGGCAATCGGAGCCCTGCCAAGGATGCTCCAGACAGGTGTGGATAGTGCAAGAAAAGTTATCCTGGTGGCGAGGACCGCTGCTGGATAAAGCACACCCACCTAAGGCCCAAATGGTGGAGGCCTGGAGAGAAGCGGCCACCGGGTAATCAAAATGGAGCAACCTTAACGACATCCAATTAATCCTCTTAGGCCACCAATTTGGTAATCACATCAATCTTTGCTACGCAGGCTATTAGGCTAGCTTCTATAGCTTTAGGAACAAACATTAAGGACTCCTAGATAGCCGATAGTTACTCAAATATTTATATAGGGAACAATATTAAGAAATTCGTACAGTATAAGGAAATTAAGCCTCTCCAAATCTGGACGGGAGGTGGCTTAATATAGGCCATTAGCATTAAATTAGTTAAGCTTATAGTCGTCTAAACTAACTACTTAACCTATACAATTATATTTACTAAAGTATATTACTGTCCTAACTTCTTTATAAATATTATCTCACTCAGTGTTCTACAGGGAAAGGGCGCCTTCTTTAACAGTCTTTATAATATAATTAACTTTGTTAAAGATAGGACAGAAATAGCCTACGTCCCATGTATTAATAGTCTCTATTTATTTATTCTGGTAGACAACCCTATAGAGGTTAAGGCTCTGCCTACTAAACAACCGCGCCTCTATTAGGAACTTCCTACCAAGGACACTATACTAGAGGTCTCTTGGTTATTATAAGAAGAGGTCTCTCGGTTACTGCAGAAAGAGGTATCTTAGTTACTATAGGAACAAGATAAGGTCTCTAGGGCCTTATAGTTAGGGGGTGACTCTAGCGATTATAATATCGCACTATAACCTAATTAACCTCCTCTTACTAATAATGTACGGGTAGGCCTTAACTAGCAAGAGCTTACTAATCTAGGTTAGGAAGGGACTCCGCTAAGGGACATCTACTAGGAAGACCTAGAGCAGACTCTAGCTAAGTACAAGGAGGAGAAGGCTAAGCCTAGAGCAACCTAAACCTCTTGCGATATAAGCAGAAGAGTTAAAACACGTAATATGGCGAACACTACCTGGGCCGTAAAGGATAAGTCATAGGCAGATTCGGGTTAATAGACTATAGCGATATAGGCACCTCTTGCACGCTATACAGCGTATTAGTCCTTTATATTTATGGTCTTATAGGTCTCTCTACGGGAACTAGTAAGGTCTGTAGGCTTTACCATAATAGGCTTTAGGTTTTAAGCTTGGCGTTCCTAAGTTAGCTAGATTAAGTTGCCCTTTTATATAATTAAGCCTCTGTTAAACTTAATTAGAGTCCGCTTAGTTAACTACTCTTGTGGCTTTGCTAGGAACTTAGCTTCTTGTAGTTTAGTCTCTTCTATATCCACAAAAGTTTGGTCCGCTAGAAAGAGGGTATTGTCCATTTAAAGTCCAACAATACCAAGGCCGTTTAATAGGGTATATAGGAGGCAAGGGTTATAGGTTAACTGCTCTATCTTAAGTTTACTAATGTGGTGCTAGTAGTACGTCTTAAACTAGTAGTTTCCAGCTTCTGGTACTCTGTAAAGTGGTTTTATAACCTATAAAATTGTTCCTAGTTGCAGATTAAGCTCGAGCGGTGGCCGTATAAAGATATCCCTACTTAGGTAGGTGTTGGACTATATATAGGCTTGCGAAATATCCCGTAAGTAGAGGGCTATAGGTTTAGTTTGCTGTAGTCCCGGCGTAAGCGTAAGTATAATCCGTTAACTAACCCGTTAAATTGTAGGCGATTGTATAAGGACAAGGTCCTTTCCCTAGTTGTTATAAGCTTATATAACAAGCCTTAACTTTTTAAAGGCTTTGTTAATACTAGGGTGCTTAATTTCGTTAATAAAGCGCGAGTTAAATATACGGACGCCTTGCGGAACGTCTCTCTCCGTTATAACCGCAAAGACGCCCTTCTTAAGTAGTCCGTTAATCTCTTTGCGTTATAAGTCCGTAAAAGGGGTTTCCTATACTAGAACTGATATATCCGTAGGCGGAGATTGCTTTGCGGATGTGCCTGCGGAGGTTAGGTAATTCTCCGTTATAGGGTTCTTACGGGGGCGTCCTTAGCTACGCTTTATAGCAGGTTTTGTAGGTTTATTGGGTTTCTAGGGGACCTCTAGGGTAGGTAAGGGTGCTTCTAGTTTATCTAATTTGGTGGGTGCTTCTGGTTCGTCTAGCTTAACGTCATAGATATTTTCAGACCGAAAATAGGGTTTTACAGACATACTTCTAAAGCTTATTGGTCCGCTAGGGAGCTGTACACAGTAGGTCTCGTCTTCTACGGCTAGTAGACGGTAAGGTCTAGTCCAATTGCCGCTTTCACGCCACATAAGGACTTTAGAGTTAAGCGGGAGGTTGTGTACTAGGGTCGTATTAGGTCCGTTATAGTAGTGCAAAGCGTTATTAACAGTTTATTTAGCCCGTAATTTAACTATTTCGGCCATTGCCTTCCGTATTACAGCTGCTTGATCCGTAACAGATAGGGTAGGAGGGTCCAGTTTACTTATCCTTAGGTAGGCTCCATAGACTAAAAGGGTAGGTACTAGTCCGTCAGGGCTAGCGGTATTATTAACAGCTTTTACGGCCATCTATAAAGCCAGTTCTTTTTAGATATTCTTATACTCGTCTATAATAATCTGGTAAGCTCTCTATAAAGCTAGGTAAGCTCGCTTAACAAGTCTAATAGACCAGTGCGCCTTAACTAGAACGGCTTTTATTAAAATAGCTATGGCCGTAGCATACTGTTAGAATTCCTTACTAATAAAGTTCCTACCAGCGTTGTGGGTAATATACTTAGGGGGTCTAAGGTATATGTTAATCCAGCAGGTCCGTAAAATATCCTAAGTATATTTTACGGATATATTTTGCAACCAACGGGCGGCTTAATAGCGGGTTGCCTCATCAACTATATATAATACTGGACTGCCGTTAATGTATATAATATCCATGTACACTAAGTGGTTGAAGTTAAGGTCCTTATAAAGGGTGAACTTAAATCTGCCTAGGGAACGTCCGTATTTCTAGCAAAAAGAGCAGTATTTGGTTAGGTGGTTGATTGCCTTTCTATTAACGTCGTTATGTCCAGAGCGTTCAAGAACTCTATATAGCTTTTCGGCTGACGGGTGGCCAAAACAGCGGTACAAACGGTGGATTTCAGTACTGGTAAGGTAGCATAGGTTGTAGTCAAAAGATTCCTAAATATAGGTCCGTAAAGTCTCTCCCTATATAAGAAACGGGTGTCCAAATCGTCATATAATTGGTAGGGTGATATGCTTGCTTCCTAGGGTAGTTACAGGGCTAGTTAAGGTGTCCGTAATATTATTATAGTAGACCTATAACCTGTCCATATCTGCAAGATAGAGTAGAAAAGGGGTGTCCGCTTTTACTATATAGAAGTTAACTAGGCTAATTAGGGTCTTAACTGCAACTAATCTAATTAATACGGTTGAACTAATGCCAAATTAGACGTTTATGGCCCCAGCTTGCATAGTGTTAATGTCCGTATTATTATTTACGGTAGTCTTATATGTAAGGTATTATCCGTAACCTATAGTAGACTTCTTAGAGGCACCTATATCAATTATAACGCCATAGAATTCTTTGGGGGTATAGCGTTCTGTAGTAATATATGCAAATGGGTCCTGTTCGCGGTCCGTAACATCCGTAACAGGTCCAACGGGTATACTTACGGGCCAGTTTTCGGGTGTAATTAAGTGTATAAAGGAGCGGTCGGCTAATACGGTTATAGTATTAAAGGCTTAACTATCCATAAAAGGTCCAAAAGTAGTTAGGAATATCTCTAAGGTCTCCTATTCCTAAGCGTCTAAGTTAAAGTCAATTATAAGGGCTTCTATTAACTTGTTAGGGGGCTCCTCTACTTCCTCTTTTTTATATTCCAAAATGAACTGGTTAATCCGGTTATTAAGTCTCTTCCTAGACTTATTACGTTCTTCCTAGGTATGCCTTATAGACCAACATCCTTCCTTGCCGTATATAAAGCACTTCTAACTGGTTCGTCTGCGGGGGTATACTTTCGTACGGGAGTTACTATAGAGGTTGCGGGTAGAACCTAGTTGATACGGATACTGCTAGCGGTATTGGCGGTCCGTAAAGTAGGCATCTAAATCAGGTTGCGGATTTTGCAGGTCTATAATAAAAGCTTAAGTACTGCCTGGCGGGTTTAAGGCTTCGTACATTACAATAGAGGACCGTAAATCATTAATAAGGCCAGCTATGGTGTCTGCGGGCTTATAATAGGCGTATTTATAGGGTTCTATTTTCTGGCAGGCCGTAATCAGTTTGTTATATAAGAAGTTATCCGTTTAAAGCTTAATATCAAGACCGTGCTGTAGGTGGCGGAGGTCTTTAATAAGGATTTGTAGGCACTCTATAGTTGATTTTTCAGTATTCTTGTCCATTATGGTCCGTAACTTGGTCGCATTCCATTGGGTAAGGATATCACGCCTATATTCTAGTCCTTTAAAGTAGTTACGTGTGGCTTTATATAGCTTATCAAAGGGAACACTAAGGGGGTTGCTCTTAAGGTTGGTATAATAGTGGTCAAGTGCTAGGCCGCGCAGTATAGTAGAGTAGGCTTGGCTAAACTCCTATTTAGGAATATCGGCCTTCTGACAGAGGTCCGTAAAGATAGTTAGTTTAAAGTTAAAGTTGTCGTTTTCACCGCTGTACTTAGATTCGTTGGTGTAGAGCTTAGCTAGGTTAGCTAGCTCCTTACTATAGGTCTTTACTTAGGTAGTTTGCGGGTCTATAGCTTGCGGATTTATAGGTTGCGGATATATAGATTGCGGATCTATAGTTTAAATAATAGGAGGGGTTTAGTCCGTATTTTAGTTCACAGGGGTATTACGGTCCGTAATTTGGGTTATAGGGGTATTACGGTCCGTAATATAAGTACTAGGTGTACTTTGGCCAGTAAGATTAATTCTAAAATTGCTTAGGTTTATAGGACAAATTTGGTTAAGAGGGTTAGGTATAAGGCCAGCAATTATATTAAGTTTAGAAGAAGTAAAGAGTTTTTTAGTAGTGTTGTACTCGTCTAGGATTTCTTTCTTAGTCTATTCCGTTCGGTCCTCCTTATATATTATATTGTATAAGGACCGTGCAATAGTAACCCATTTGTTCCTTTTAACCTATACGCCTTGGTTATGTAAAAGGGTCCATAGGTTATAGATAGTAGTAGGGTTGCATTCCTTAAAGATAGCTTCTATAAAGTCCGTAAAGTCTTCCTAGTATTGCTCCTATAGGTTAACGTTCATAAGCTTAAAGTATTCATACTTAAGGATTTTAAATTTGATATAGTTGTTAACGTTATCTATAGACGTAACGTCAACTCTTTGTCTTCACTTCTTTTAACCTTTATTAACCTACTTGCTAATGTCTGCCATACTATGTAGTGTAGTGTGGTGCGTAGCAGGTGGAAGAGGTCTTATAAGGGTCCATAAAATCGGTTAATGGGCCCGTAACGGTTCGTAGAAGGGTAAGGGGGTCTCCGTAGGGTCTTAACAGGTCCGTAGTGGTTTGCAGGAGGGTAAGAGGTCTCCATAACGGTCCGTAAAAGTGATTAACGGGTCCGTAACGGTTCGTAAAAGGGTGAGGGGTCTCCGTAAGGGGTCAGAGAGGAGGCCGGGGTATTTTAGTAGGGTGTAGTGGTCGCGTTCTTAGTGTAATTGTGTTCTTAACATAGTCGCGTTAACTACTAGTATAGTAGTTAATATCTCTAATTAAGATGGAGCGTAAACGTCTTTTAAAACCAGGGTAGATTCAAGGTAATTCTAGGTAAGATAGAGCGTTAGACGTCTTCTAAATCTAAAGTACTTTAATTCTCTTTAACTGAAATAGGGGCTTATAAGGTAGAGCGTTGGACGTCTTCTAAGCAAGTGCATATCTTCTGATCTATGCGCGCTTACTAATTAGTGTCGGTACCAATTTAATGGTATAAGTGAGTCGTGTCTAGGGGCACGAAATACATATAGTATTGTATGCTCATTTAGACGGTGGTGACTGTCGGTTCTATTAAGGTGGGCTACGTGGTCTATATACTAACGCACCTCCCCCCTAACTAGCTAGTGTTTCAGGAGTGCACCAGACGCGTAAGCGAGTGGGTATACCAAACGCGTAAACGCGTACTTGGTGTATCAAACGCGTAAGCACGTGGTTAGTACAACAGGTGCTGTAATTATACAGTTAAGGTTAAGGTTAAAATTAAGGTTTAAGGTAAGGATATAAAGGTAAGGGTGTATATGTCCTCTATAGCCGTTAGGCCTATAAAGTGTTCTTAGCAAGACTGCTATTCTCTCAGCAATCTATTATATTGGCTGTAAGGCCAGTATAAATTCTCTTAAGCTTAAGGGAGGTCGTAATCTTCTCTAAATAAAGATATAATTCTCTAGGCGATTTAACGCGTTAGCAGTTAAGCTAATACGTGGTCTTAAGCTTTAAGGGTAATATAGCTTTCTCCTTTAACTAAAATAGACAAGGCTAGGCGATCTGTATACTGTTTCTAGTACAGTTCTTAAGCTCTAGCTTATTACGTATTTCCTAATCTATACGTCTACTAATTAGTGTCGGTATACTCGCTTTATCAACATGCACGAATATCACTTATAGTGGTACGTATGCGGTATTAAAGTTGGTAGTTAATTGTTGTCTCGAAGTAAGGGGTTGCTTCAAGGTCAGATTAGCTAGTCTTGCTTTATGGTCTCGTAACCACGTCACATAACTAACATTCCAACAAGCTTATAAAAGCTGGAAAATAAGCCTGCCATTTATAGGCCCCTAAGCCGCAGCCACTAATTAAAAAATTGATAAAAAATTATGTGTATGAAGAGATAGATAATAGGGTCTATAGGGAGTTACGTAACCTATAGCGCACGGCTTAAAGTCTCTTTATTAAGAACTTTAAGCAGCAATAACATCATCTAATTGAATTCGAATATGCTAGTTCTTGTTAATTAAAGCTGCTATTAATTCACCTACCTACCTAAGCGTTCGCTTCCTTACCTTATATATATATATATTGGGACGGTGCTAGGGTATACCACCTACTATATCCTACTATTCCACCACCGTCGTTGCACGATCGGGCTTGCGTGGAATTATGTGGAAACTAGCCAATTAAGATTTTCTATCCCCGGGATGGAAAATTGCTATTGGCTCGCTTACTACTAGCGCCTTGGCGGCCCCCTCTTCTTCTTCTCTTTAGCTTAGCATCTTTGTATAGTTTAGACGCACTTGTACGAGCCCGTCATATATATAGCTTATGCCCTACTTCTTATAAGTACGTACCTTTGCTAGTTGGACCATGGGCTTGTAAGTTTAGGGCTATTTTCCCTGCCTTTTTACAGTAAAAACAGCTTACAAAAGCTGGAAAATAAGCCCGCCATTTGCAGGCCCCTGAGCCGCAGCCACCAATCAAAAAATTGACAAAAAATCACGTGTATGAAGAGATAGATGAAGTGCATATACAGGCGGTAAGTTGTTCTACTATATTATTAAAGGTCTTAAATTGTCAGGTGCTTTGGCACCTGTTCGGCTGTGACTAGTATATATATTGTTCTACACAGCGTATCTGGCAATTGAGCCAGTTACTCGCTTACTTATGTTTGGTCCTCGGTAGCGTAGAGCCTTGCACCTCATATAAATAAAGTTGTAAATATATCGAATTTTAAGTACATATTACATATAGGGCCTTATTCTTTAGAGTTAAGTCGATCTATATACTCCTACTAATAGGGGCCCTTCTTATCCCTTCGGCTGGTAGATTTAGTCCTACGGCTATCGATAAGAGCTAGCCAATAGAATCAATGGGATCAAGGCTCCGTGACCATACGCGTAATTTTGACTCTGGTGTTCGCGCACGAACTCTTGTAGGACGCTACCAGCCGAAGGGATATAGTGGTATTCGACAGAGTCTATGCCTATACGTTGTTTTTAATGACTTTTAAGGCCTCTTAGAGTCCTTACTGTCTCTTTGGTGGCCTTTTTGCGACCCGATTTTTAGAAATAGGATATTAAGTAGGCTGCACAAGATTTATATCATTGGATGTGTAGTTACGCACCATCTTAGTGGCGTATTTGATTGGGGAAGTTATTTGTTTACATTTTGATACTAAATAGCTGATGTTCTCGACCCTATACACGGGCCACGGAATATTACTCTTTTCGAAAGTGCTGCGAAAATCAAATTAAGCGAGCCTCGCCTACACAGCATCGAATTTGGGTGATCTTACCATACAAATTGAATGCCTACCACGCATACCACGCTTAAAACGCTTATATCTGCCTTCTATGTCTAAGAGACTTCCTAAATGGCAGCTCCATTAAATTCTGATAGCTTTTCTATTTGATTGGACGGTTAAATGTATTGCGGTAGCTACAAAGTTATACCTCTTGACTATATACCGTATCCAGCTTAATTTGGACCTTTATAGGGAGCTATACCCCCCCCCTAATCTTAAGATCGGGCGACCAAGTAATATACCAAAGGAATATAAGCGAGTTCGTGATATATGACATTATAGTGTTAGTTATACTAACCGTGTATATAGGCGCTTCTTGCCTACCTAGAAGATCGCCCTACTGCCTACCTTAATAAGATGGCCTGGTTCCTATGGGACGATTGCAATATTATAGTGTTAATATTGTTAATATGGCGGGCTCTTAAACGTAATAAATAGAGTAGGAAGGTTGTATAGCAAAAAGCGTAGGAGCGCTTAGAAGATCTTCGTGCTGCCTAGAAGGGACGCTAATGTATATAGGACGTTGATCGCCTTATATTTATTAACGAGTCTGGCGCCAACGAGAGGACTAGTTATAGGAAATTTGGTTAGAGTCCTATAGGCCTTCCTGTAATTAATATAGTATTAATTAAGCGCTTAGAGCGTTGGAGTATCCTTCCTGCGTATATAATTAACGGCTTCCTCCCTGGAACTCTTATATGGCAAGGCTTAATTACTTCTGAAATATTTAATGCCTGGATTGAGTCTTCTGTTCTACCTTATTGTATACCCGGCTATACAATCTTAGTATTAGATAACGCCTTAATATATAAAAGTTAGGTAAGAAAGTAATTGTATATATATTATAACTATATAATCTAACCAGAAGATGTAGGAGTTTATAGAGCTCTGCTTCGCCGCCTAAATATCTATTAAATATCTTCCTCCTTACTGCCCAGAGTTTAACCTAATTAAGCTTTCCTTTTATGATTTTAAGGCGTGGATTTGACTGAATGTTCACTCAATTAAGGATTATAAGAGCTTTGGTATATTTCTACAATTTGGAATATAGTGTATAGGAATCTATTACTCGGCTTAAGGACACTTTTAATGGGCTAGCTATCTAGTAAAACACTAGTTAAGAGCGCGATCTTCTATTTAGGTAGTGCCTTTATAGAAATTAATAACTTACTATCCCTTTTGGTTTGCTTGAAAGGTCTTAAGCTTACGCCTTAATTAAAGAAGGAGTCCTGCTGTAAGGCCTAACTTATCCACTTATGCCTGCTTGGATATTCCTACGCGAAGCGCCTCTAAGTTATAGAAGTTATTAATAAGTGTATTAAGAACAGTCTTAAGCTCTGTTATAAGCTTTGGAGTTGCCTAATTAGGCCGTCTTCTTACTTAGTTAAAGAATTCGCGAAGTCTCTCCTTAGAATCTGAGTCGCTATTAATTGGGCTAGTTGGCGGCGCTGCTAGTATTGCCTATATAGTAGCTTCTGGCGTCGGAGTTACTGGAGGCTGTTAAGCTGCTTATATAGGTGCCTGAAATGGATTCGGTTGTGCTCCGACGGTTATATAGTAGGCGGGTGGTGGCCCTTGGGGGGGGTAGTTAAATTGACTATAAGGAGGATAGAAGCCAAAATTGTTGGCTCTAGATTAAAAATAGCCTTCTAGCCCGTGCGCCTGCTACCCCCCCCCTTTACTACCACTACTGCTACCTCCTGTAGCTCCAGTCTTGGCTGAAAGGCGTATAGTAATCGCAGTAGGAGGTTCCTTCTTAGTAGCCTTACCTTCCTTAATTTGCTTGCCCTAGGCCTTTATTACAAAGTGATTAACTGGGTGGTGAAAATAAGGCAGCTCTGCATTCCTATTTACCTAATAGGTGCCTCTATTATTTGAACAGATCTTTAATTGGTAGGGCTACTGGAAGGCTATTAAGGGAGCTAGGTTTCCTAAGAGAACTTCCGCTAGGATATTCTTAGGTAGAGCAAGTCGTTAAGCAATAGTAGCACTTATACTACCCTTCTTTTTAGGTATACTAGATGTAGCCCCGGCCTTAAGAATATTTAATAGAAGTGTACTTGCTGGTAAGACCCTCTAGAGCGACTTAACACTAAGGGAGTAGGGGGAGGCGTATGCTGAAGTAGTTTCCGGTATAGGCTTCTTAGTTAGTGTAACTACTACCTTTACGCGTAGTCCCTTCCTACTATCTATATGCCACGTTCTTATAATCTTATTAAGATTGTAGATGTGCTTAATAATATAGATATCTTGCGGCACCATATCGCGAGCTACTATGCGATTATAAGAAGCTGTCGCCCTAATAGAGTACTTATTCTTAAAGGATCTGTTTGCCTGATTGGCTTTAACCTTATTAATCTAAGAGTTAACCTTCCTAAGAAACTCTCTACCAATAATACGTTGCGTAGAAGCAGAAGTAATATCTACCTCTCCTACGCGAGCTTTCCAAATCGCCATATAGTATAGAAATACTACCTTAGGCTCTGAGGGAGGTGGCGAGCTTGAATCTACCGTGATAGCTTCCTCGGGTGTATCCTTTTGTCTTGGCAGAGACTTCAAAGGCTTTGCTGATTTAGTAGGCTTCTTCTTAGAGGTCAACTTTGGATTTGAACTCTTCTAGCTTGAACGCCTAGTAGGCTTCTAAGTACGCCGAGTTAGCTTAGAGGCCTTGGTAGCTCTAGCAGCTTATACAATTTTAACAGCTTTAAGAGCTTTGGTAGCTCCTTAACTTGGTTAAACAACACGCCTACTTGCTGTTCTAAAACCTACTTCCTCATCTGGTGGCTCTTGAGCTGGCTGCTGAATATTTGGACTAACTAGGCCTGCATCGTCGTCGTCTCCGTCGTCTTTGTCGTCTTCGTCGTCTTCGTCCTGATCCAAATCTACATCCAACTCTTGGGCCGGCCCCCCCCCCTCCTCCTCCTCCTCCTCCTCCTCCTCCTCCTCCCCACCGGAACTAAGCGGTAGGGGTGGGCAGCGAGCTAGAACGGCACGAAGGCCCGTATGCAAAGGGACAACAGCATTCCGCTTGGTTAATTGAGGA
>Ga0307507_10003964_pt1 | contig 27222 bp, 21 predicted proteins | sample 7_EM_MG_FD_207223 | JGI IMG/M metagenome (GOLD analysis project Ga0307507, IMG submission 207223) | Populus trichocarpa ectomycorrhiza microbial communities from riparian zone in the Pacific Northwest, United States - 7_EM | ecosystem: Host-associated > Plants > Roots > Unclassified | place...
TTAACTTAACTTTTGCAATAATGTATCTCGCCTCTTAATACTCTATATATAGGGCTATAGTATATATTTATAAAGATTTAATTACCTAAAGAGCCTATTACATCGAAAAAGTATTAATAACTGTTAGTGGGGGCTTAGTAGAGCCAGTTAAAGTTAAAATACACGATCTAAAACATTTGTTTCTTACCAAAGCGAGGCCCATAAGCTCTCAGACGCTCCGCAGAAGATTTTATTAGGTGACAGGGGGTACGCAAAGGGCTAAAACTAGTGCGCTATTCTAATTGGTCTAGGAGTTAGCAGGAATTAGGACACTATTCTAATTGGCTTAGGAGTTTTAGAGGGCCTATGCGTTATCCCATATCACGGAACAAATCTTCTGCGGAGCGTCTGATTTATGAGATAAGGCTTACGCTGCAGCCACAACTGTGGGGCATATGCCCGCAGCGGGCCAACTTGCAGAATTACCCCTTCCCCACGCTGGCGTCCACAGCTTGGCGCCAAGCTATTAGCTGAACGAGAGCCTGCGATCGGCCAAACCCTTATCGATACGAGCGGGAAGGGATACCACGCTATTATCTGCAGGTGCTGCTTCTGTATTAATGGACGGGTCACACTTTTTCAGCTCAAGCCGGCGCATGAGTAGCATTTTTCAACCGCTTTTTTTTCTATACTTATGGCCCGGCAAAGCGTCCCCTGAGCTAGCGCCTTCTTAACGAAGATAAATTTCCTTTCGCCTTACAGCCTCCAAGGTCGGCCAAGCTTTGGGACACATTTTGCTTTGATCTCATCAAGTTTTGACAGTAAGTTTTCTAGATTATGTGGTAATAGACAATGCTAATACTTAGGAGTGCAAAAGCGTGTAATTAGTCTATCGCGGTTATGGCAGACGAGGATGACATCGATAGTTTCCCGCCCGACCCTTGGGTGGACCCTGTCTCACCACTCGACAACAGGCAGAGATTTCTCCAGCCCAAGGAAAACTGGGCTATAGCTTTTAGCAGAACGAGGGACCTGATTAGAAACCGGTATAATTATACACGACTCAGAGGGGACGAAATTCGTCTGCTCTCGATTTCCAAAGGAAACAAAGAAGCTCCGCTCAATTGTAAAATGCTTATAAAACCACTGAAGGATGTCAGAAAAAAGTACAACGCTCTTTCGTACCATTGGGGCTCGAGCGATGCAGGGAGCGCAAAGAATATGATTACCATTGTGGACGCCCAGCCAAGTCTCGCCGCTGTTGTTGATCATGCTATGGACAAGGGAAAACCTAGTGACCCTACTCCGAAACAATTCTTCATTCATGATAACTTAAACAGCGCACTACGACATTTACGGCAAGAGAACAAGCCGGTTTTTATATGGGTTGATGCAATTTGCATAAATCAAAGAGAGACACCTGACGGCGAGGAAGAAAAAAAGCAGCAGGTGCAAAGGATGGCCGAGATCTATAATTCGGCTGCTAATGTATGTGTTTGGCTGGGCCCAGGTTTGAAACAAACGGATATCGCGATGGACTTCATCCGGGAGATCGTTAATCTTGAAAATTTTGACAGTCTTATCAAGCAAAGCGAGTCAATTCCGAAATGGGAGGCATTAACAGACCTGATGAAATGTGAATGGTTTAGTCGGAGGTGGGTGGTACAAGAAGTTGCTCTTGCAAGAAGAGCGACAGTGCACTGCGGATCCAAGATAGTTCATTGGAACGATTTTGCCGATGCTGTTGCACTTTTCATGACGAAGCTGGACCAAATCAAAAACCTTTTCAGTGGTCCGGATGCCCTCTCGGACGTCGAAGCGCTCGGTGCAATCGTTCTCGTCGGTTCCATCAGTAACCTCGCGCGGAAGTCAGCAGACGGCGATATCCAAGAACACTTGGTTGGTTTAGAGACATTAGTGTCGAGTTTTCTATTTTTCAGTGTCTCAAATGCCCACGACGCTATCTACTCTTTACTATCTCTTGCAAGAGACACTCCGCAAAGGTACTGCACCGATCGTCATGCATCGTTGGTTGAAGAAGATTCCCAAAATGCACCCTTCATCATGGAAGTCGATTACAAAAGAAACCCGATCGAAGTATTCATCGAGTTTACAAAGCAGTGTATTAAAACTTCCGGTTCTGTGGACATCATTTGCAGACATTGGGCTCCAGATGTTAAGGATGCAAAATTTCCATCCCGGATATTGAAGATATCCGATTCATCCTTCGGAACACCAGAAGATGCTCTCCAAGGCCGCCGAAATGGGGATAGTCTTGTTGGTGCTCCGTATCGCGATTCCCGGAAATGCTACAATGCCTCTCGTGGTACTATTGCTAAGGACGTTATTTTCGGGCCACGAAGTCCTGCAGACCAGGCCCCTGGCCTCCCCCGGCGTCGCAGTACTGGTTCTCTTAACGAGAACAGTCCTCCTGATGAGATGCCTAGCAACAAGGAATACAGTGGCCTTCTCAATTTGAAAGGCTTTCAACTTGCAAGCATCACCGTCAGCTCCGGTCGAATAATTCGCGGTATGATTAATCGCGATTGGCTACGGTACGGCGGCTGGAAGAGTTCAGACAGTTCAGAAAAGAACCTTGTTCCCGACAAGCTATGGCGGACTCTTGTCGCAGATCGAGGCCCAGATGGGGGAAACCCACCTGGCTGGTATCGAAGGGCTTGTTTGCAATGCCTGACTGATATAGCCATCACTGATGTTAACGATGATATGGATGTCTCATACACACGTGTATCAAAAAGGAAATCGCGTTCGGATATTACGATGCAATTTCTAAAGAGGGTCCGCAGTGTAGTTTGGAACCGTCAGTTCTTTTTGGCGAACCTGTGGTGCGAGAACTGCAAACGGGACGGGCACGACTTCCTCACCTGCAAGCGTCCACTCCTCGTCCGTAGGCACAGTAGCCGTACAGGCAACCAGACTAATGGCGCAAGCGGCAACAATGTGAATGGGGTTTCTGATCGTCCCGGCTTCGTAGATACAGCGCCAAAGTCAGAACAACTCTATGGAATCGCTCCTGGAAACGCTCAAAATGGAGACTTGATATGTATTCTAGCTGGCTGCACTGTGCCCGTAGTCCTTAGAAGACACAGAAGCACCACGAATCAAGTACATTACGAACTCATTGGGGAAGCCTACGTTTACGGCAAAATGGACGGTGAGGCAATGGCTGACTTAGATCGAGAGGCACTTGAAGACAAACTTCAGTGGTTTACTCTGAAGTGAGACATTTTAAGTTCGTCCAAGAGGAAATATCGCTCGAGATATACCCCTGGTAATTGAGCATGTCTCTGAGTCTCCAGCTTCTCATTGAACCTAGCTAATATGGCCTCGACGGACTCATAGCGTTCCTGTGGTCATGTAAAAGCCTTTCCATTGTGACTCGGTATTGGGGTGCAGCAAAAATTTTGCACGCAAGAACTTAAAACTTCCTAATGTCGTTTCGTTGACTTCCTGAAGGATCATAATTTCACCATGGATCCTAAGTTGACAGCCGGGTTTATTGAGGCAAAAGTCGAGACGTCGAAGCAGCAAATAGCAAAGGCATTTATTAACTGTCTACGGCTAGGCAGCTTTGTACCTCAAAAGGCAGAGCTATGCGTGCGGTTTCATTCTATCCTGAGACGCACACTTGCTTCATACCTAGGTTTTATCAACAAGGAGCTCGCAATTCTCTCATTTGTAAGACTTCATTGCCTCTCCATCCACAGTAAGCTTACTAATTATGCCATATATCCTGAAGCATGATTCCATACGGCTCAAGTGGGATTAACGCAAAGGCACTCATCGCCACCATTCTCATCAATCACAACATATTCACTCTTCCCAACATCTGTACCTCGCGTGTCGCCTTCTGGAAATTAATCAACAGTGATTTCAATCTGCTCCGCTTCCTTGTCACCCTCTATACCCAAGGTCGAGCCGTCTGTGAACTGCTTTTGGCTGAAATCGCCTTTCGGCCCAACCTTGATCTGTCTGAGCCTGAAGCCCAGTACAAAAACGTCCGCGCTATCAAACGACTCGCCTTCGGTTCTTCCACTCATGACCTGGACTTCTGGACCCCCGCTCGCCGGTACGCCGGCTGGCGTCCCATCGACTCCCAGATGAAGATGGATGTTGCGCTGTCTGGCAGCCTCTGCAATCAACGAAGCCCCCGAGGCAATTTTCACACCCGTGACCATGTATAGCTTCTTTGAGCTATGTCCTCCAAACACGTACTGGTACCTATTCTCCACCAAATACTCCTTCACGCCGATATCTTGTATGCAATCTTGCACAAACGCACGCGAGGGATTGAACTCCCGTGTAGTGACTTTCTCGCAGCGCAGAATCTGGCTGCTGTCGCTCTTCTGCCCCCCGCCCACATTTCCAGCAATGCCTAGAATGAATTGCAGGAAGGAAGCCCAGAGGCTGAGTTTCACCTCGTTGTTCTTTCCGCGGCTTACGCTCCAGTTGGTCTCGTTGTGCTCTTCTATATTTACCACATCTATAGTGAATGGTAGATCATTCAGTGGTTCGTCTGGTGCAGTAGGGCTGGAAATGATATTGCCCAATTTTATACGCTTTTCAGGTGCATAGTACCGAGTCGGAGCGAGCAAATAGCACTTCTTGAAACCGATTTCTGCCATAGATCGCGCGTAAATAGTATAGATATAAAGCGATTCAATAGACTAAGAGAAAACAAGTGATAAGACGTGAAAATTTCCGTACGGCTTGCTTAGTCAGGCATGGCAGTAAGTCTTCCAATTAAGCCCGAATTGAATTGAATTGATTATAAAGCAATTCAAATCGATACAATTTATAAAGCGGCGTTGGGCGACAATTCTAGTGCAGAGGGGTGGGGCGGCTTGAATTGTTTAAATAAAATATAGGTAAGGTTTTTGGTTAAAATGCCTTTAAGGTGCTAACGAAGGATCTGGTAAGTAAGCGCTTGGTTACTTTTCTTAGGTCCCGTACTAGTATTTAGCAACTTCCGCTTATCCTGCAGGTCCTCTATAGGCATCTTAGAGGAATATTTAAGCTGCTAAGCTTACTAAAGTTATGGAGTTTACTCCTACTAAAGGTTCTTTTAAAATTTATTATTTATCTACTAATTAACACCACTATCTATTTCCATCTATATGGACGTAGAAACTGCTTTATCTATACCTTCTATAGGCCCTAGTGAATTACAGGTACCTACAGAGCTTTAGATGACCCATAACTTTAATAGTTGCGCTACTAATGCAGACCTAGTGGGGGACTTAACGAATTTAGAAGCAGATACGTACAAAGGCCTCAACTGGAAGCTATTTCCTGGCTTCCAAATTCCTTTACTATCTAAACAAGACCGATGATTGCATATTTGGCAATACTGCTATAAGATTTACCAGATGGAAATATAGAAGATCTATATGGTATATAAAGCTTATAATAAGAAGACGAAAACAAAATACGCCACTGGCTATTGCTGGCTTGATAGTTTAACTGGTAGATGCGCAGAGCACCTTAAAGAGAAGCATAATATTGGTAAAGATGGAATAATTAAGCAGCAAGAACAAGGTCCTAATACGCTTATTAGTATAATAAATAGAACTCTAGAGGAATAAGCTGCTATTAATAACTAATGGAGGGCGTTTAATAAAGCTTGATTTAAGAAGCTCCTAACTAGATAGATTATTTAGAACCAGATTGTCACGGGACTGCCCGCGACACGCGCTACGCTAGACGCGTAGCTTTCCTTTCCTTATTTAATATCGCTTAGCAGATAGTTTATCCGCCCCAATTGCCCCTATATAGATTCACCCGCAACTGCATTCTTGTTGAGCTCTCCAGCAATCCTCTTAAGTCTCCACAACAGCCGTATATAACTATCAATTCTACGAATCTGATGCTTGTTCATCTAGCGTTCGCATGTGATACATCGTCATTGTAACATTAGGATTACTCGCACCGTCCAGCCAGCCAGACGTATCCCATCTTCTTCTTTCCAGCCCCAATTTTTTTTCTTCTTCTTTTCCAGACCCCAATCTAGACCCAGCCAGCTCTTCTCCTGCTATAGGTAGCTATAGTAGGAGCTCCAGTTTCTAGACCCCCGATCCAGACCGCTAGCACTGTACTGCTACTAGGAGAGCTGTGTGCTCCCTAGTCCCGACCCAGACCACTAGCACCGTACTGCTACTAGGTAGAGCTATGTACTCCCTAGTCCTAACCTAGATCGCTAGCACCGTACTGCTACTAGGAGAGCTGTGTGCTCCCTAGTCCCAACCCCAATCGCTAGCATCGTACTGCTACCTCTAGATACGTTGCTGGCACCGTACTGCTACTGCTCGACTCAGTTGCTGGCATCGTACTGCTACCCTCCAGACCCGTTGCTGGCATTGTACTACTACTGCTCGTCAGTCTAGACCCGCCCAACGTCAACGATAGCGCAAAGCTATCGCGGACTCTCCACATAGAGTCTTCGACATATCCAGACTAGATCTTTCCCGTCCTCCTTTCTAGACCCAACACCAGTCGCTGGCACCGTACTGCCACCTCCAGACCTGTCGCTTGCATTATACTGCTACTCCAGACCTATCGCTTGCATCATACTACTACTCCAGACCTGTCGCTTACATCATACTGCTACTCCAGACCTGTCGCTTACATCGTACTGCTACTCCAGACCTGTCGCTTGCATCATACTGCTACTCCAAACCTATCGCTTGCATTGTACTGCTACTCCAGACCTGTTGCTTGCATCATACTGCTACTCCAGACCTGTCGCTTGCATTGTACTGCTACCCAGACACGTCACTTGCACCATACTACTACCCAGACACACCGCTTGCACCATACTGCTACATCCAGACCTATCGCTAGCAACGTACTGCTACCTCCCAACCTGTTGCTAGCATCGTACTGCCACCCTGACGACCTTATTGCTGGCACCGTACTGCCACCTACCAGATTCTCTTCTTTCTCTTCCTCTTCCTCTTCCTTCTCTTTCTCTTTCTTCGTCCCAGCTCTGCCTTACCAGATCTGCGACCCCCTAGAGGGGGGGTACTATCACAGGACTGCCCGCAACACGCGCTACGCTAGACGCATAGCTTTCCTTTCCTTATTTGATATCGCTTAGCAGATAGTTTATCCGCCCCAATTGCCCCTATATAGATTCGCCCGCAGCTGCATTCTTGTTAAGCTCTCCAGCAATCCTCTTGAGTCTCCACGACAGCCGTACGTAACTATCAATTCTACGAATCTGATGCTTGTTCATCTAGCGTTCGCATGTGATACATCGTCATCGTGACAGATTATATTTAATTAAGTTAGTAGTAACTACTTTTAAGACCTTATTTTCTACCTTAACGCTAATACTAAATATATCCTTCCTACTCGGAATATACTACGCGAATGAATATGTAAGGATTTTAAGCGATATAAAGGCGTAGTAACAGAGTTGCTCAAGCGCGCGTATAGCAGAATTTATATTTCTATAGATATGTAGACCTCTTAAAGTTTACTAAGTCTTTATAGAATTGTTTTTTACTTTATTAACGATACTGGGTAATATTAGAGCTTTTTACTTAGTATTCTAGACCTCGCTGGCTAATATACTGGGGTTAATATTGCTAACGGCGTGGCCATAATCCTTACTAAGTTTGGTATTAGTAATAAGCTAGGCTACTTTATACTAGACAACGCGTTAAATAATAACACCTATATAGAAGCTTTAAGGGAGGAGTTCTAATTTAACTAGAAAGAATATTAACTACAGTGCGCGGGCCATATTATTAATCTTATAGCTTAATTAATTCTTTATAGAAAGGATAAGAACGTATTATAAACTGAACTGGAGGAGGCCAAAGATAAGATTGAGTAGCTAGAGCTCTGGAGGAAATAAGGCCCTATTAGAAAGCTTTATAATATTATTGTCCATATTAGCTTAACTTCCTTATAGCGCGAATAGTAATTTAAAGAGTTTTAGCGAATCTTTAGCACCTCTATGCCGTTAGCTATTAAAGGTAGTACCATATAAACCAGCTAGAAGCCTATCCTCAACATTAACACGCGCTGGAACTCCATATACGATATAATTGATCAGGCGATCTACCTGATGTTGGCTATTAATGTGTTTATTAAAAAGAAAAAGCAAGAATAGGAGGCCTACTATAAGCGCGCTATAAAGGATGGGATGAAGCCTTATTTAGCTAAAGGCAAGAAGAAGCCGTTAATTATAGATAACGCGTTAAGCCGTAAGGATTAGGACGTGTTAAAAGAGTATATACGAATCCTAAAGCCGCTTAAAGAAACTACTAAGCTTCTAGAAGGTAGGGCCGCTTAAGGTAAGCTTCTTTTATAGAGTTTATTAACTTTCTGCTAACTACTAATATTAGGCAAAAACGGCGCTCTATGGGAGGTCCTCCCCTTAATATTCTATCTAATTGGAAAGATTAATAAATTCGTGCATTAATATAAGGATAATCCTAAGTCCTATTTCTATACTAGCCTCCAGCTTAGATGGGAGAAGCTTAATAAGTACTATAAGCTTACTAATAACTGCGCTACCTATATTACTTTAGTTGCCCTCCACCCGCAATATAAATGGAAGTATATTAAGGATAAATAGGCCAGTAAGCAGGAGTGGATTAATACTACAGAGGAATACGTTAAAAGGCAGTGGGCTGTGTATAAGAATATAAGCTGCCTATAAATAAAGAAGCTCAGCTAGCTAAGCGCCAGTAGCGCAAGAAGGATAGCTTAAGAGCCTTCCTAAATAAAGGCTTTAGCAACAACTCTGATAAAGATAAGGCTCGTGATAAGTATAAGGATTAGATAAAGAACAATCTATATAGGGAAAAGAAGGTCTTAAACCCAATTTAATACTAGTGGGCTCTCTATATTAACTATCCACGCCTCTTACACTTTGCGATTAATTAATTTAGTGCACTGGTAATAAGCGATAAGCTAGAATAAGTGTTTAGTATTATTGGAAATATGGTATAGCTAAATAGGGCGAGGCTTAAAGCTAACGTGATTGGTGCTGCTATGTGTTTAGGGTAATGGGATAAGAACGCCGTTATTAATATAAGCCGCTAAGGTTAGTAGCAGATGCAGAATAGCTTAAGCAGTAAATAGAGGACTAATGGATGGTAGATAACGACTACCTGATCCCTACATCTAAAGCCCTTAACACTATGCTGATGATGTTATATATCGCAGACTTCCTCTTGTAACCAGCGGCGCTATATAGGGGAGCTTATGTAAAGGCTCTGCGGGTAAGATTAAGGCGAATTAGGCGACCTTTGGTTGCTATACTATGCTAAGACTTTTTATAGAGACTATGTATACTATCTTAACAATTTAAGCCTTTTAAATCTTCCGGAACTAGCCCGAGTTAATTTAATTTGATGATTTTGGAGCGCCAAGTAATTCATTCAAGTCCGAGGTTGTTGGAAGCCTTGAAAGGCTTACTGCCATGCCTGTGCTTAGTAAGGTCAAAATTGGAGAACGAAACCTAGAACAGGATGAGAACAGCTCTTAGCGACTAATATATTGCAGAAAACTTCAGCCGCATTGTAACTCTTCTGTATTCCATCCCATTCCAGAACCCCTTGACCGGCCCCCGGTCAGCTGCCTCGTGCCGTCTCGTCCACTCTGCATCCCCATGCGGAGGGGACGGCACGGTATTTGTGCCCACCCCACCCAGCCATCCTGTAATTTGGACAACGCCACATGCAGAAACAATGGGTGACCCTTGGCCCGGTCCCTAAAGCAGGGCAAATGCTTTCGTGCCATTAGCTAGCCGCCCTCAGAGGCGCCTCAGCCGCGCTATTTATCTGCCGTGCCGACGCGGTCGCTGAACTTAGGCAGCCTCACAATTCGGGCTGAAACGTGCCTTACAACTTTCCGAGCCTCATTTCTGAGTATTCCTAAGTCGCGACGATACTGATGAAAAGATGGAGACTGAAGAGGGGATAGCGGAGCTGTACAATGAATGCGACGTGCTCTATCACCGAGCAATGGCTTGCCTTGATAAAAAGGACTACGATATAGCGTTTTCGCTTTTTATGGAAGCTGTAAATCTCCATGACAAACTCGGTGAATGCCACGATGATACACTAAACTTCCGGGTTAATATCGCATACGAGCTTTTCACAACAAAGCGGTTCTATGAAGCAAGTCAGCTCGACGACGACACACTGGCGAGATTTGCACTCATTGTGGAAGAGCGCCGAGCAGGGTATGCGCGGGTTTTGGATACTCGGCACCGGCTTGCGTGCAGCCTCTCTGAGATAGGCGATACCAGTAACGCAATTATGTATCACCGCCAAAACGCGAAGTTGTGGGGGAGTGTGAGGGTATGGGAGGATTTCAGACAGCCGCTGGGCGAGTCCCGAACGTACATCCGGCTAACAGATGACCTGCGCAAGATTGGCAGAGATGCCGAGGCGGAAGAGGCCAAAGCTATCTGGATGCGAATTACTATGCAATTGTTTAGGAAAGCCCGAATTTGCGGCCTGGATGTCAAGGAGCTGGGTTGAAAGCTGGATTGGGTTTTTCCATGCGGGTATGTTCAGCGCGGCTTGCGCATTGCTTGAAGCAGGCTTGAGGACGGCTCGCGACGAAGCCATTGAAGAGTCGCAGGAGGTTATGGATGTTATCGGTCTCTGTGAGGCGTGGCTTCGGGAAGCTCAACGGGGCGAAAACCGCACGAACGAGGAGGTTGGAAACGATGTGGATGCGACGTCGACGTCGGGTACAAGACGAATCGACTCTGGCGTACCTGCAGCGGTGGCTAAAGAAGAAGATGTATACGCAAGAGAGGTGATAAGGGAAACTCAAAGCCGCGAAGTGGGAGGGGATGCTGGTGTACCGCCGAACCAAGGCGCGATGTTTAGTCCGCATCAGGAGACCAACACTAACCCAGAAATCCTTGGAGATGCGGGTCGATCAAAGAGTGAAGCCTCCCTAGACGCGAGTAAGTTGTTAGTTGTGTCAATGCATGGGATTTTGACTCACCAAAATCGAGTAGGTTCAAAGCCTCACAGAGATGTGAAACGGAGAGCGATTTGACGCATGAAACGTATGCCGGCGCTGTTCTAGATAGTAATGATCCAAGTAGGTTGTTAGGGGGGAGCTCTGATGTTAATACATCGTATGTCGATTTGTGTTCTTTTATATTGGCCCAATGCTAACTATGCCAAAGTGCGGCCAAGTCTGATCGCTGGTTCAACGATATTCAGACCAAAACACATCCGTTTATATATGGCAAAAATAACAAGTATATGAACTGCGAAGTTGGAGACTCGCAATATAAAAGAGTTAGGATCGCCATCCTTGATACAGGCATTGCAGGACCGCCGGTTCAGAGGCCACCGAAGCTTGTTGCTTCCAATTGGGGTCATCTAGTAGAATGCAAGAGTTTTGAACATTCTGGAATCTGGAATAAAGATTCTAATGGTCATGGTACGCACACGGCTATGTTACTCCTCAAGGTTTGTCCGAATGCAGAAGTCTCCATATTAAAGGTGGTGGAGCGTCACGACGATTCAATCGATCAGAAAGCGGTCAGTGACGCCATTGTCTATGCGGTGGAAAAAGGAGCCGATATAATATCCATTTCTCTCGGGTGGAAGTATGATAATGGACATCTGAAGACAGCGCTCTTGTATGCTCAGGAGAAGCACGTCCTCGTTTTTGCGGCAACGTCCAATAACGGCATTAGAGATTCGTCTGGTATGATGTACCCAGCGCGAGCACATAACGTAATCAGCGTTGATTCTGCGAATGGCGAGGGCGAGACTTCAGGATTTAACCCGGCCTCTAATGACAACGAGAACAGCAAAGGAGATAGATTTACAGCGCCGGGAGAGGACGTCCTGTCAGCATATCCACCAGATCTCGAAAAGAGTGGCATAAAAAGGATGACTGGAACCTCGTTCTCAACGCCGATAGCTGCCGGCGTTGCTGCACTTGTCCTGGAGTTCTCGCGGCAACCTCCCCTTGGCCTGGACACCAACATCAACTTTAAGTTGAGAGATATGGATGTCATGCGATCAATCCTACACACTTTCTGTAGCGAGAAGAAGGAAGGGAGCAGAGGCTTTCGCTTCCTCTGCCCCTGGTTGAACTTGAGCAGTGGCGACCATGCTAGCCGTCCATATGGCGGTGATGCGAACGACCCTGGATCTCCACGTTTTGATGTCGCAGGTGCATTTATTAGGCATTTGCGAAAACGGGTGGACCCAAATATTGGAACAGCAATGTACAATCAACTGTTCTCTTCTGACACAGATTAGCTTAATAATTTCTAGCGATGAAAGAGATTGATTAAGGCAACTCAACGTTCTGTCTGTGACTAGTAGCTGTGGTGTAGACGAATCCTTTGGTATCGTCTGCATATTGATAATGAATGGAACTCCTGGTACATAACCCGAGAATCCTCACACAGGTTGTTGTCTTTTAGACCTGTGATTGGGAGAAAAAGAGTGGAGAAAAAGAGAAGAGAAAACGAGAGGTTGAGAAGGTTAAGTAGGAAGTGTAGAAGAGCGAAATTTTCATCCCTTAACCTTTGAAGTGCGTAAACGGTTCCAGGAGGCGACACTTTCTCAAAGTAAACCCGACGCACAACCCTGAAATGATTGTATGAAGATTGGCGCCCAAGGGATCATTGGCGTGGAATAACCATAAATAACTTGGTAGATAGGGAGTAAGCCACAGTGAGTACGGGGTGTTGGTTGAATAAGTGACTGACGAAATTATAACGATTCAATCTCTTTCCCTACCATAAATACAAGCCCGATCCACATCCCAAACAAGAACACATCCAGATGCCCCCAACTCCATAAAATGCACATCTGTCCCGCGTCCCCCTTAATCTCCGCTTAATCATACGCGCTCTTCACATCATATTCCCCGCTCCTCCTTCCCGTGATAACACCCATATTGCTCTCTCTCCGCCTGGTCCTCTTCCCCCACGTCTCCAATCCCCAGTCATACAGCTGGTAGCACCACCCGCCAGCTACAATCACGCCGCTGACCACATTGACCAGCCGCACAAGCAGGGCGATAATTCCGCCCCATTCTTCCGCGATTGTGAGCGTGATGGGCTCGATGTCAAATTTGACGAAGATGCCGGGGACCTGGTTTTCGCCGACCAGGTGCGACTGCGACGTCACGGCGTACTGGTTCGTCCAGATGGTGTGGGAGCTGTAGGCGGGTGGATCCGAGGGGGATGTGGCCGGGTTATTAAGTTTTGCTATCGTGTGAGCTTCTTCCGTGTAGATTGTGGGCACGACGGAGAGATAGTACTGGAATTTGAAGAAGTGCGATAGGGTGGTGGCGATGGTAGAGTCGAGAGGGTTGACGAGTGAGGGATAGTAGGGACCGAAGGAAAGCTCGTTGATTTGGTGGGAGAAGTTGAATGCTGGATGCGCCGTTAGTGGTTTGGAAATGTCAGACTTTAATCTGCTCTTTTCTGCACCTGGAAGTACAGTGAAATAGAGAAGGAAAAAAGGTAATTGGACATACCGTTGTGATCCAAGTGCTCCCCCAATTCCATATACCCATGCCCTCTCGCTGTGATATGGAAATCGCCTTGTACCTTGTTTCCCTCCAAACTCCCATAAATCCTACAAGCATCAGGTGGACCTCTGACTCTCGGCGTCTTGGGAAACTTCTTCTTTCCCCTCGCCGCTCCTAGATAATCATGTACATCCTCCTCGTCTTCCCAGCCTGGTACATCGTCCGGTCCACTACCCAAAGTATGTATGCTGCGCCCCTTACCCCACTGCTTCCAGGATGTAGGGTCCTTATGGAGGGTTTCACCTGCGAGGATGCGGTCTCCAGAGGCGTCTTGCACGTTGACGTGCAGGTCGGCGCATTTCATGGCGACGACGAAGTCGATGTTTATTTGGAGGTCGTGTGAGACGCCCTTTTCAACGCTAAAGGTGTGTGTGGTAGTACCCGTGAACCAGCGCATGGTCTCGGTGACGGTGAGGTATACGCAAGTGATGATGAGGACCAGAGTCCACGCGCCGCCATTGCGGTTGCGCGCGAGGTAGGTAGATTTGGTTTTCGCTGAAGTACCGATTAGCAGGTATTTTCAATAGCCATGCTTTCGTATTCTCTGAGTTCAGATGAATAGGAAGCTAGAGGGGTGCGCGGGCGGCGCAATGGGCTCGAGGAAAGCTGCATGAGACCTCTACGGGACAAACTTACGGAAAGCATCAAAGGACGAAAGGCCCCCCTTGGAAGCGCCAAAGGCTTCCTCAGAGAGGCCACTTTCGGCAAAACCATTCATAGAGCTTTTTAGGGCGCCGTGTGCCCAAGACCAACTCTTTGAATACCGGTATGCAAGGAGTTAGGCGAGGTTGAAAGTGAAGGTGGCTGGAGATTATGATGACCAAAAATGTGAAGAGGCCACCTCGACATTCAGCCTTGCGCGCTCCGGCAGCACAGACCATTTTATTGCGGAGCTGTAAAGTATTCGCCGGCGAGACTCCCGATTCTTATACCACCACCAATTGACACAGGGTTGGTTCGATACAGTTCACGATTACAATTATTTTCCAGATCTATTTGAGATATTCATCTCAATTATGAACTGTGTACAGCCACCAAGAGTATCGATAGAAGACTAAGACTTTCGTTGACATATGAAGACTCCGTAAAGTATCTATGTATATGAGTATAAACATCTACTTAATGCTTTGTCCAGAACAGTACATTGTATGTTGAGGGCGGCAATGGCATTCCTTAACTTCAGTATATCTGATGAACGGAGTAGTTTCCAAATTTAGCTCCATAATCCTCAGTCATCTTACAAAGCAGCTGATATCGCTATTAGAGACTCATCCTCACGCCTGCTCCTCACTCCTTAACGCATTATACGTCCCCTTCCCAGTAACATCACTCTGTCTCAGTCCACTTCTAGAATCGTGCGCGCTCTGCGCGTTCGGAGCTTCCAAATTCTGCTCCGCGAGCCTCCCTGGGTCTTTTTCAGTCCCAATATCCTGGTTGAAGCTTGCGTATGGCGCGTTGCTATCGAATCCTCCTTCGGTAATGTTCTTGCCATGTGGCTTGAACTCATTCTCGCCTCGCGCTCGCTCAGCAGAACCAGAATAGCCACTAGTAGGGGCAATGCCAGCATTGCGGCTACCGCCCGTGCTCATGCTATACTCAGCGTTCCCGCTGTCATCTGTCGGGCCGCAGCCGCACGGTCGTTGTCGGGTGTGGCGTAGGTTGGGCCGGCCTGCCGCCTTACTAGGCCACGGCCAGCGCTTAGCTCTGCAGAGTCATTCTTGCCTTCTCTTGCTTCGCGAGCCTCGGCATCTGGAGCTGAGTCGAAAGTAGTGGTACTGCTTGTGTCGCGGTTGTTGGTGGTTGTGGATCTGCTGGGCTGGGACGTTGTACTTGCTTTAGGGTTGCTTCGACCGAATTCACGATTGTTGGTGAGTGATTCTGCTGCCAGAGAATCTGAAGTAACGGTGTCTGCGGCTTCGGGGATTTCCTCCTTGGCTCGTGGGTCTTTCGTGACCTTGGAAAGATATGTCAGTGAGCTGTCTTTGTTTGGGACCAAATGGGAGCTGCAGACGTCTCGGAGAGAAGTCTAAGAGGTTTATGGGTGATGGTATGGCTTACCTTTGTTCTATGAGAAGTAGCCATATTGGTTGCATGAGTCATGAGAAGTTACTCTGTTTTACGAATGGTATTCCGTGCCGATTATTTGCGACCGAGCGCGAAGGATAGTCTGGACTAAGAAGATTGTTGAAGGGATGAATAGATGCAAGAAGCCCATGAGAAATATCATTTTTACCACCTGCGAAGGTATGATATCATAACTATAGGTCCGCATAAAGTACGGTGACAGAGCACGCCACACATTACAGAACTTCGAAATTCATAGAAATGAGATCTATGAATTGTTGATGTGTCGATTGTACGAAATTAGATATTATTAGCTTAGGTCGGTGCAGATTTCTTTCACTGTGTTAGGACTAGTTGAAGTTTGTGGATAGTGTATATCTTGATGTCATAGCAAAAGCTAGCTAAGTAGATCCAGATGTGAAGAACTAAGTTCTTTACTGTATACGTGTTAATTAATTTCAGACTTTCCTATATTCAGCTGCTCGTAACAATTCCACCTTTACAACTTGCGCGACTGATAATTCCTGTGGATAACCCTAATTCCACTTCCTTGTCTCCACCGTCGATGCCTTATTCCTCGTCTCCCTTGTCACAGCATCATTTGGCAGGCCCTGGAGGTTATCCTTAGCTTCTCGTCCAGCACCACTGGCCGCTGTGTTTGTTTTCCACTCCTCGCCGGACACTCTGATATCACTCTCTCCGGTTGCTGCCTCCCTTAATGTTTCTGGGCCTCTACAGGAGGCGGAAATGTCGTCTTCGCGGCCACTAGGTCCGACATTCATGGTTCGCTCATCGCCGGAATTCCAATCGGATGGTCGAGGAGGCTGTTCAGGAAGAGGAAGGTTGGCTTGGCGTTCGTCAATGATTTCTTGTTTGGAAGACATGTTAACTGTATAGATATGAGGCTGCTGAGTGGTTAGCGTCTGTAATTTGTATAATTGTACAGTATGAGAGTGAGTTGAAGCCATGGAGAGGTCGCGAGCTTCAGCTATTTCAGGGTTGGAATAATTTTGCGGGAAGAGGATGAAAGGAGTGCTTACTTATGATGTGTAGTTGTTAGATGTTGAAATTGAAAGAAATAAGATTCGCAGAGTTCGTATGCAGCAATGAGGAAGTGTTTTGAAGACAATCGTGAAATGGTCGTGTGCAGAGCTTTGGGTTGAATTTAATAGTCGCTGTCGAGGTCCGTTATTGGTGGGGCATCAATACATCATACGCCGAAAATCCAAATGTGGATCGAAGATTCAGGAACTGCCTTGTGCTTCTTTAGGCACACATGCATTTCTTTGCCTACTTAAGTAGGACCCCTTGTCAGTGTGATGTAAATACTGAAATATGCCAACCTAGAATTGTTGGATGCCTGAGGGAACTGGCCTTGGCAATAGCAACACTCACCTATCCCTGTTCGGGTGACCGAACGCCCTGACAACAATGGAAATCTTTAAAGCAATTTCAAATTAAGCATTCCAAAATTATTACCGAGCTTAGGATATGCGCCGACTAAAAAATTACGTAGATCAAGGTAACGCTGGGCTGCTTCCAGCAGTTCTGTGAGCAGGATGGCAGCAGGAAAGGAGTGCTGACGACTACCCGCAAAAGGCATTGCGTATTTACTAAACATCCAGGTTAATAATTTGAATTCATTCATAAAGTCTGCGCGCAAAGAGATGTAGAATCGCTCCGGATTGGGAGGAGGGCTCCCTAATCTACACCTTGTAACTGCCGTCGCCCTGATGAAGGATGACTCTACAAGGGTTTTTTGGAGCGAAGGATACCACAGAGTTGCTTTTTTCCAATGTTGGCTATACAGTCTAAGTAATATAGGAAATCAGCTTGGTGAAGTCAAAAAATGAAGCAACGAGGCAGAAAATGAGAGTGAGGCGGCTGTAAGACTCAGCTCGACACCGGAGAACGTCAGCACTGCACGCCCGACTCACGGAATGTCCCTACTCGAGTGTAAATCGTAACTCATGACCCCGGCTTTGTGCTAGTTGTATCTTTCCCGTCACCGGTGCGTTCTAGATCGTAGTCTAGTCCCTTCTCCTGTTCACACCGACTGCTGAGCCTAGGGAACCCCGGCCCAATTTCTCACGAACCAATCTCGAAAGCGTTCGGGATGAATGTCTGGAAACTGAGAATTGAGGTACGCTGGCTGTGCAAAATCGTAGTGACCTTCTGCTGTCGCTATTAGGGCGAACAGGCGTGTCTGTTTCGCAACATCGCTTGACAGCTGAGCCAGTGTTAACTCGTATCTTAATGTATCGGGATTGTGCCATTGAACGTGGGCGAATTGCTTCCCTACTTTCATGTTAGATTATAATAATCAGCAGCTGTGAGAGGTGTTTACCTCGACACTGTTTCACCGTCTCAATCAAGGTGGATACACTGGTCCTTTCTCCACACATGGTGAGTTCAGATGGCCACTGGGCCATATCCAAAGCCCGAACCACAAATCGTCCAACATCGTAAGCCGAAGTCATGCAAAGGCTAGAGAGGTTGTTGGTCGAGTCGTACACAGGCGCTTGGGCAGTCATATTTCGAGCGTCAAGAATGTAGTCACCTTCGTTTGCGAATCCAGAGTTGACACCGATTTGATGCGCTGCTAGGCCGTTTGGTGCGAAACGCTCATAGAGAATGCCGCAAGTGAAAACGGTCGACTGAATGTAGCCATGGTAGTGTTGCAAAGCACGAAGCGCGTCGGCCTTTCCACGATTGAGAGGGTCACTAACGGCACGCAAAGATGGAGGGCCTTCGAATTCTGCTGGTGCGAATCGCCGTACGCGCTGTGCGACCGCAGCTTCGATGAGTCTTAGCTGCGGGGTGCCGGTCACGGTGGAAATGACGGTGTCGACACCCATCAAGGAGTGTTGAATGGAAGCAGGATCATTGTAATCCACGGTTAGACATTGGTAGCCTTGAGAGATGAGGCCAGGCTGGGGCTGAGAGTTGTTAGCATGCAAGAACACACCAGGCCACTCCTCTGACGGATCCCTTCTTGCATTTGCGTGTATTGCATCCACCGAGTTCCATACAGAAGTAAATTGAAGAACTTACCGATCTTGAGAGGATGAGTAACTGATGGCTTGTTTGCTCCTGAATTTCTCGGGAGATTATCAACGCCAAACCGCACGTTCCGGCAATGGCAATCCGCATAGTTGTCATAATTGCTTCTCGAAGTCGAATGAAATTCAGTCAAATTCAGTTGTCTTTTGACAGCAGATGAGAAAAGTAATGCGATATACTTCCATTTATGCTTCTCTCATGAAGACAGGGGTAAGGCGCTCAGCTTGAGCCTCATGGAGAGGGCAGGGAACGGTGAAACTCTGACAAAATCCGGTTGTTGTACAAGGGATCGAGATACCCGTGACTCACAAGGAAAGACTTTTTGAACGGTGAGCAGGCCTGAGAAGCGTGCAGTAGTACCAGAGGAGTCAACCAGAAGGACTAGCACTGTTCTAGGAAAAGGATGTCGGACATAGGGTTGAAAAAGGGAGGCCGTTTGATGGGGGGGCTGAATGGAGGGAGCCAATTGAAAGGGTGAAACGCAAAGGTGTATTGGCAACGACATGACGACGAACGATAATCCCGATCATATACCAGTAGTTCCTAGGAAAAAGGAATTCAGTGGCCACCAGGTTTTCTACACATCAAGGATTATCGGAATTTTATCCGCTACGGTCAGAAGAATAGACCTTTCTTGAAATAACTTCGTGCACATGGTGCGGTTGCCTTGGTTGACGCCTCTCCCGCAAGTTCAAGCAATCCTCTAAAGCCTATCCTTATATTTAATTCGCGGCCCCCACTCTACGAAGATGCCCTGTTTCTTCGGTTACGGCCGGCAAAGTGCCAACAGCGACATGAGCGACCTCTGATCATGGGATTTATGCAATACATGACACTTATGAGCTTGATGCCTAGCGCTTTTTGCATTCGTGAAGTTCTTCTCGTCCACTTAGGGTCGATTCTTATCGACCACTGCACGCGGCCCTTAACGATACTAGGGTAGTACCCACATGGCTGGTCATTTGCCGGTCCCCAAGCAGCGCCCAATTGCAGCTAACAAAAGTCAAATCAACCATGAGTACGGCTTTCTTGGGCCGCATGTCAAAAGTGTTGGAGTTTGGGCTCCGGGAACGGGGGACCGGGACCGGGACCGGGGTTGGGATGGTTCAGCCCTAAGACTGAGCCCAAAACATGGAAACAATGCTCTTTCACCGCACATTCAGTAGCTATTTTGCTCCGCCAGTGTTCAACCTAGAGAATAGCCATTTCCCTGTCCGCCCTAAGGATACTTCCGACGGCAGGGCGACGGTCCGGTGGCGTCCAAGTGTGGGGCGACTTTCTAGCCAAAGGATGCTGCGCCCTCAGTCATAGTAGGAGTTGCTGAGGAAAAGAGCAAAGCCGGGGTATTAAAGGATAGAGAAACTGGGGGCGAAATCCGGTGAGAATTAGAGTGCGAAAAAAAACTCCTAAAGGTCCTTAGGAATCTATAGCAGTAGTCTCCATGAAAACTCGGATGGTCCGTGATCGAGGAGATCCAAGATCCTGTCCGCTGGGTGCATGCCACTAGAGTCTCCGCATGACAGTAGTGTCACTGGAACTGGATTCGCGGCAGTCTAGACGCGCGACTAGCTAGGGGATCTAGGCAGAACATAGAAACTGGCACTTTGCCCCCGCTGTGACGAAAAGAGAATGAGGTAAGATGGCTCCTTACGAGGTGTCTGCCTTGAGAGGGGAGAAGACCGGTGATAGTGGAACTGTAGCATTATCAATAGATTAAGGCAGAAGGACACCTCAACGGAGTGGAATTGAGGTCGCTACCGAAGGTGACCGCAGCAACGCAGGGTCAGATGAAAGAAAAATATCTTACTGCGTAAATGGATCTGATTTGCTTGCGCCTAACGCAAACTTCAGCCCGATTTTACGGTTGAACGCCAAACCAGGATGGAAAAGCGGTCGCATGGGAATTCATGGTTGCAGAAATGCCTGGGCGGCTGCCTATTTATGATGAGTATCAGCTTAGAACGGAAACAGCCGAGCCTCAACTACATGCACGGCCTCCTCGAAGTGGAATACATATCCCTAGAACACGTATACCACCTGAGCTGAAGATCTAGGAGCTGACCGCCAAGACCGACACGTGACATCGCGGGAGGGTCGTGATGAAGGCTGTAGCCTTCCAGCTGAATGAAGTAGGAAGGGATTTAGCTATGGAAGAGCTAGCCAGCAGAGCCAACCTACCGTAGAATAGCATGATATACTTGCTAAACATTCAATAAGGATTATTACCTGGAGTTTATGGAAGCCATGAGGGATGTCGCGTTACTTGATTTATCACAAGCGTGAAGCTAACTAATGGGTGGTTTGAAAAGATTTCAGGACAGTATTTTATTGATCAATGATAATATACGTAGATTCCGCTGGGTAATTGCGGTGGTGGAATAAAGAATGCGGTTAGATTGTTCTGCACAACATTTGATCGTCGCCGCTCGGACCGAAGCGAAATCGAAATCACGTCAACTGAAAGCCGTTCCCCTCACACACGCGCCGCCATATCATCGCGTCTTTCACCACCACATATCCTGTCTGGCATTAGCACCGGACACTCACCAAACTTCAATTTTATTGTTATCATTATCTGTTATACCATTGAACAATGAGCGACTCTTCTTCTCCGTGTTCTTCTGCATCCGACTCCGGAGGATGTTCCAGTCCAACGATTGCTGGTGGCCTTGCATTCTTGGTCCACTCTCCAGAAACCGTGCAGCGCAATCTGCCACCAGATGTTGATAATAAGCCTCTTGCTCGCCAGAAGCGCAGACGCACCAGGTATGCTCGTATTTTCTACTGTATTCTGTGGTTGGTGGGGGTCACGACGCGTTGTTGCGTGGCAGTACTCCGCGACCAATCCTGCATCTGTCACACGAATCCCACACCGCCGCTAATCACGATGACACCCAACAGCAAAGAAGACGAGGACATTCTAAAAGCTGAATACCAACGCAACCCGAAGCCAGACAAGGCTGCCCGTTTAGAAATAGTACGCCGAGTCGCGCTTGGAGAGAAGGAGGTTCAAGTATGTATACCTAGCTCCACAACTTAGGCCGTGCCGAATGACTAACCCGGGAGCTAGATTTGGTTCCAGAACAAACGTCAAAACGACCGCCGGAGATCTCGTCCCGCTCAATCATACGAAATTTTGCCTCATTCCTCCAGTTTCGACGAGCCTACTTCGACCGCGGTCATGTCTTCTTCCTTTCTCTCGGATACTGGCGCGCAGGGTGACGACGCGCAGGAACATGACAATGAAGGAAATGCTCTTACAACCACGTCTTCCCAGATTGCGTCAGTAGCATCTGAAACTTCATTAAGCAAATCTACCATAGACACTGCGAATTTTGCCGCGCATACCAATGTTCAACTACTACCGACACCGCAGTCAACAGCTAATACCGATTCTCAAATAACGGAAGTCTTCCCATATCCCTCCACAGATTCACATTCGTGTGATACAGCACCAATAGAATTAGGCAGCTCCCAACCTTTACCGTCCTCTCAAGACAGCACCCAGCCTGCTGGACTGCGGCCTGGCTATCTTGCAAACAGGCGCAGTGCTTCGTATATCAGACTCAACGAGGAGGAACTGCCAAGTTCAATTACAAACGCGCCTGCAGAGCCCGTTCAGCAGCCGTCTCGTTCAATGAAACGCTCGCATTCTTTTATCCGGTTGTCAATGACCGTCGACGGAAAGGCTCGCGTCATAACTGATGCTGACCAATCGCCGTCTCCTCCAAGATCTCAACCGCCGCCTGGAAGATTTACTGGACGAACCGCAGGACTCCACCGCAGCTACAGTGCCGCTGGACTTAATGAAAGGCTTAAAGAAGCTGCTAGTCAAGAACCATCACCAAAATTCGCAAGAACCTCTATTGGTAGATCGCGTGACTCGAGAGCGTGGGAATTCTGGTGCGACTCAGATGCTAGGAATTCTTTGAGCGAGAAAGCGGACCAGGAACGGAGCGGATCCGCTGCTGATGCCATTGGTTTAATCAGAGCAAATAGCAGGGGGACTTTGAGGTCAAATCCAAATAAGAGAAACGCACAACTATTGATGAGACAGGATTCTACGAAGCGATGCAAGGATGATGGACTGAAGTCCCCAAGACCCGGATTGGTGCGAGCGTCTACATCTTACGGACGCCTCCAAACAAAGCCGCCTGACACTGTTTCTACACCTGATAAAGGCAAAGGCAACGACAACGATAGCGACTTCGAGGTTCCCCAGACCGAATCAGATAAAGAGAACTGGGAACCAGAGGATCAGCACCAGGGTTCCCGTCGCAGCATAGTGGTCGAGCCGCATACTACAGGTCAACAGCGCCAGCGGCAGATACTTGGAGAAAACACTCATATACTCAGCCAGAGCAGTAGTCTAGGGGCGATGATGGCCCGTGAGAAGCAACAGCAAGCATCAGGCAAGAAGCAGGTTACGAATACCGAAAGCTTCAATCCAGAAGAGGACGACGAGATTGCAACATTCATGAGCAACAGAGGGGCCAATAGCGGCCGGACAAGCATTTCCAGCGGCGAGGAACTCGGCTGCGTAGAAGGATTGCTAGCGCTGAGTCAAGGTAATTGGAGATAACGATGGGAAGGTCTTGGATGGCTTGGAAGACATTGATGGGAACGAGTGTTGATCTCCTGAGGTTGCGGGCCGGACGAAGACATTCGGAGTTGTTAGGAGTATATGGCGTTACATTCGGTAAATTCCTATTTATATCAGTTCATTCCAGCTGTCCAATAGCAAAGCTATATTGTCCAACTATGTTATCAAAAATCTCCCAAACGGTCGGGTGCATTCTGGAAGGATCACTATCATTTGCCTGTCAGCCACGGGCGGGTCAGCACATACCCGTCCGGAAACCTAGCTAACAAACCACATTGCTGGACCCACAAACGTCTCTCAGCTGAAGGGATCCCTACGAACAGATCGTTCCAAGATCTTTTTTTCTCGCGCTCTTCGTTTCCGCCACGGAAGCGCCCCGCCCGCCCGTCAGCCGCACCTTGCACCCCTGCCTGCTGATACAACCCCGCAAGAGCTGATATAATCCTTGAATCCTTAACGTTTAGGTGCTGTGAACTCTACCAATGATGCCTCAGGATGGGCTTGCACGTACAATAGTTCTTACAGTCGCCTTGTTTTCGTTGGGTATCTCTGATCCATTACAGCTGTTTTGTACAGGAGTTCTCACTGCCTTACGCTCAAGGCGCGCCTGAGATTTCATGGCACGCCAGAATGGCCTCGGCTTCCCCATAATATTCCGAACTCCGGCGAAAGGCAGTCTGCATGACTGGTTGAAGCAATCCCAAAGATTTCACCAGGAACTCATGTCTTACCAACAGCTAAGCGAAAACTTTTCAATACGGCTTGCAGTATCAACCACACCACACTTTCGTTTACAACTTTATCATAATTGGACATTTGCAATCAATAATTTGTACAAAATGCAGCTGGTGAAACCCTTTGTCAGAAGTGCTTTGAGGCCGTTCAAACTCAACTTGGATTCCTTCCGAGATTGAACCTACACGGCTTTCGCTCACTCACTTGCTTGAAGAGGAACACTGCCCTACCTACAAAGCCGAACCGTACTACCCAATGCGCTTAGGCGAAATTCTGAACAACAAGTATCAAGTGTGCATGAAGTTTGGCTGCGGCACAACTGCAACAGTTTGGGTTGCGCGGGATCTTGACCGGCAGGTTCTCTTTTTCATGTCCGACTTCATGTATTTGAAGCCCAAGCGTTTCTTGAGGCACCAATGATCTCGCCTTTCTGCTACTCATTATAGCCTCTTCATTATTGCACGAGTCATATCTTTGAGGTTGAAACTAGTACTCATTATGATCAGATGGCGCTGGCAGGACGAACGTTTCGTGACTCTAAAAATAAAAGTCAACAATTATCCGGACAAAGAATCCGCTGAGAGAGAATGAATTGAGTATAATTCAAAAAATTACCAACAAAAATTCAAAACATATGGGTTACCCTTACGTACAACATTTCCCCGACTCACCCACCTTGGAAGGCCCTCACGGTAACCATGTTTGCCTAGTTTTGAAACCTCTAAAAGAGCCTCTCTGGATACTGAAGAGCCATTTCGTGGATGAAATCTTTTCATTTGACGTATTCCGATTGTTCGTTGAGGTTATGCTGCACAGCCTGGACTATCTGCACAGAGAGTGCCAGATAATCCATACAGGTAAGAATTTTTTTACAATAATCTGTAACGACCATATATCAACATCCACCTCTATGTAACACCTAAAGATTCGAGCTAAATTGCATGCAATTAGACTTGAAGCTCGACAATATCATCTGCCAATCAGTAAGGTTTTTAATATCAATATTGCCAATCAGATTGATCAATATCGTTACTAATCAATATTGGCGAGTATTGGCGAGTATTGGCCATATTTGTAATATTTGCAGATCTTCTTGGCACCCCCTAAAAATTTTTTAACCCTAATATCGTACAAATAGATTATTAAATATTATGGCTTCTAAAGCAGACTTATTACTTTTTATACCTATATTAGACTCCCTTAATATAGAGGAGTTATTAAACCGCTAATAAAAAAAGACTTTTAACCTATAGATATACACTTAGGCTCTAGATAAAGATAAGAATACACACTATAAGAGAACAAGGCTTATATACTGTAAATATTATACAGCAATAGTATATTACTTAAAATCTACCATAAACTTTTAAAATTACCTAAGAACTAAGTATAATATCTACTTAAAAAAGTAAGAGGGCCCTATTTATACAAAAACCCACAATTAACTTTAACATCTCTATATACAGCTCCGCGATATAGAGTAGTTAAACAATATTAATATGCTTACCCTTTAAAACACCCTAAATTAGGAAGCTATTGCTATAGTACTTATTTCCTTAATAATCGTATAAAGACTCCTATTTAGAATAGTTAAATAGCTAAAGTTTTACATATTTTATAGGGTCCTTAATCTAAAGGTTAAGGGTTATATTATAATAGCTTACTTTATAGTTAATAATATAGTCTAGAATATATTTATAGTGCAAAAGGACATTATATAAAAGAAGCTTTAATTAGTAATATCTAAGGTTTATCTCTTACTAGATATCTAGACGTCCCTAAATTAATATCTTTTGCTTAGGGTTTACGTATACTTTATAGATTAAAATAAAAGATTTAAAAGAGGCCTTCTTATGCTTTATATAACTCTATTATATAGTGGAGAGGATTAGTTCTAAATACTGCTTCTAATACTTTAAGACTATAGTATCGTATAAAGACTTGGTATTATTATTACTAATAATATTATAACGAAGCCTTGTAGGAAATACCACGATGGACTTATTATTAGGCTAGGTTATATAGGTAAATAGGAAGTCAACAATATAACAAGTACAAATAATAACTGGTGGAGTGGTTGCCTAACAGATTAACTCTAATTATATTCTAAGATTTACTATAAAGAAAGGAACTATCTAGGTAGGGACTGTGAGTCCTTAAATATACAACAGTGTGTCCAACAGTCAGCGGACAGCGAGCTTTGAGGCCTCATCGCTGACGACTGCAGCCAAGTGAATCGCTTGCTGTCCGCTGTGTCAAAATCAGGTACGCTGACTGTCACACTGTCAGCTCGCTGTCCGAATTAGGCAATTTGTATAAAGTTCGTGGTGTTTTATTGCGGATTTTTGGTAGCACCTCTCTATATATAAATATTAACGTTACCCAATTAAAAATTGACCTTAATTTATCTAATAGTGTCCAAATATATCCAAAATTATCCTCCGTAAGTATTTAAGTTGGTAGTAATATTAGTGGTAAGGAAGGAAAGTAGCGGTAAGGGCTCCAGAGGCTCTATTTTTATATTAGATTTAATTAAATATAAAGCTCTATTAAATGTATCTTACTAAGCTGGCTTATAGCCAGTAAGATAAATATTTAAGCTTGTCAGCTAGGGTATAGTTAAAGCTCCATTAGAGTTAATATAGTTAATTAAACTGCTTAATAAAAGGCCCTTAATTAACTACCACTTCTAATATTAATCTACTTTAATTATATCGGCCAATAGTTAATTACGCTTATTAGTAATAATCTTTTTAGCTTAACTAAAGGCTCGTTTATATGCAGAGCTTATTACTGGTATTAAGAACATATTAAGAGCGATCTTAGCAAGTGTTAGATAAAGGATTTAACCAATTTTAAGCCACTAGTTAAGAGGATTAGGAACAACATTGTTCCGCTTATAGTCGTTATTAGAACTAATCTTAATAAACTTAAAGCCTACGTTATAGTAGCGGTTAAGCTCACTGGTAAGCTTAATACACTTTTAATTGCGTTTTAAGGAAGTAAGGCTTTTATCTATAACAAAGGACTATATATATTTATCAGCTGAATTGTTGTTAGATTTATAAGAAATCTTCCTATATTATTGTGACGGTGCTGGGGCACCGCCCCTGCAAGATATCGTGGCACCGTTATATGCAACCTAGACAGGGCCCCTAGTCAGGGGTATCTTGGCGCTATGTATATAGACATGTCCTTTCCTCGACCTTCTC
>Ga0307507_10003965_pt1 | contig 27222 bp, 36 predicted proteins | sample 7_EM_MG_FD_207223 | JGI IMG/M metagenome (GOLD analysis project Ga0307507, IMG submission 207223) | Populus trichocarpa ectomycorrhiza microbial communities from riparian zone in the Pacific Northwest, United States - 7_EM | ecosystem: Host-associated > Plants > Roots > Unclassified | place...
CCCTTGGCCCAGCCATCACCCCCTCTCGCCTTCCTGGCGGAAATCTTCACTGAGACCAGGAACTGCCTCCAGCTGAACCCCTACTTGGTTCAAGACCTCTCCCCCCACCCACTCGAATCAATTACCGCCAGAGAAGGTTGCAGCCTCTCGATTCTCTGCGCCACCGTCTCCGGTATTGTGCCCATCACCACCCAACTGGACACCGTCACCACCCAGCTATCTGGGATCCGCAAGGATAATCAAGAGCTACGCTCCAACCACCATGACCTCTCCTCAAAAGTGGCCAACGAATCAGCGACCCACGAGGACATCTGCCCACTACAATCCGCCCTACGTGATCTGTCACATCCTGTAACAACCACGGCCCCTACTGCTCGCCGCACAGCCCCCACTGCTTGCCCCACGGCCCCTGCGGCCCTCCAACAATGCCTCCCTGCAAGATGTAAGCCCACCCCCCATGCCCAACCACCTGGCCCTCCCCCTCCACCCCGTGCCCACTCTCACGCCCAACCATTGGCCCGACCGTTCCCCCCCCACCTCAGAATGATATCGACCCCTCCATCCCCTGCCCCTTCTAAGACACCAAACTCAAAATGTTGTTTGGCAACCCGGAACTGTACGCCAAGGCCTTCCCACACTCCTGGGAAGCAGAACAGTTCCGTGCCAACCAATACGACCTGTCCATTTTTACCCCTGTCACCCTCCACTGGGACTACGCTCCGGGAACCACCTCCAACTATCTGAAAGCGACCAGCTCAGGCCCAGGAAAGATGAAGACAAAAGCTAAGAGAGCCTCGGCTACAGAGATAGCGAGAGACGAGAACAATCAGACAAAACCCCCGTCGTCTTTCCCCTTGGCCTCAAGGCGTTTCTTCACTGCCAGATCCAACCCCGCTCCCGACGCCCTTGCCCAACGCATAGCTATCCCCTTCCCTGACATAGCTGCTGCCACCCTCACCGAATCCAACTATCTCCTCCCAATGGGCTTCATCGCAAAGGTCAATAACCGCGGCGCTGTCTCCTTTACAGGCACCAACCCCAACACCCCTGCAGAGTCCTGCACCCCGTACTTTGATGCTCTCACCCGCCGCCTCAACCAGTCCTTCCCCGTCGGTGATAACCCCTGGCTTACGTTTACACAGGGGCCAACGGCTATACAGTTGGCAATTCACTCAATCCCAACCCATGTCCTACCAGACGCCGACGAACACCTCTTCAAATTCATCAAGAGCTCCATCTACAACGCGAAGAAGGTCGACATTGGCCCATCCAGGTACCTTAACAAGGACCGAGCTGCTAGGCGGAGCAAGCAGGCCACTTCGGTGGTTGTGTCCGTCAACCCCAACGACATTCCCCTCCTCATCCCCGCCATCTTCCTCTTCTCAAAACGGCTCAAGGTCGAAAAAACGACGCAAGCTAACTGCTACACCCCATGCACCAACTGCTACCATTTCGGACACGCTACTGCCCGATGCACCCAGAAACACCACACCGGCCCCTACTCTGCGCTTCATCCTACTCGTGCGACCCACAGATGCCAAAGCCCACCTGCCCAAACGGTGGCAATACCCAGGCCGTCTCCAGCTGCTGCCCCACCTCCCCCCCCCACTGCCCCAACTGCGGTGACAACCACGATGCCTTCTTCAGAGAATGTAGGGCTAGACCAATCCCCCCTCCTCACCCCGAGGCCCGCCCACCCTCTGACGAAGAAGTATCCGACGCCTCCTCCGACAGTGAAGAAGCCATAGATGTCAGCGATAATGGCCGCCCGGCACACACTACACCTGAAGCCCCTTCAACTCAAACCATTGACCTTTCCACCCCCAGACACCTCCAGCAGACCAGAAACACCCCCGCCCCCCCCAGTGGGTCCCAGCCGGCACCCACTGGCCAGGGCCCGCCACCAGTAACTCCCTCCAAACCCCTGGGTTCGTCCCGGAAATGATTTACAACTCCCGCTTTACCTCACGCCAAGGACTAGCTCCGGCAACCAACCTCACCCTTGTTCAACACAACAGCCTGGGTAGCTGGGATCTGTTCCTCACCTTGTTTTCCTCCCAAGCGGAAGGCCCCCCTGCCGATATTGTTTGTTTACAAGACCCCCCCTCCTCCAATGGTTTTCTTCCCAGGTTTTCAGGTTATAAATTGTTTGCTCCTCCTGTGGCCAGACCCAGAGTGGCCTGCTACGTATCCCAGAACCTTCTGCACAAATTGGCAGTATCACCTTCTATCCCCAATGAAACAGATGACTTCATTGCGTTAGATGTTTTCACCCCACAAGGCTGCTTCCGCACAAGTTCCCCCCCCTTTCATGATTGGCAACACCTATGCCAGACCACTTCCTCCGCGGTTACACTTCATCTCCGCCGAATCGTCTCTTTTAGGACTCAGACACCCGTACCTGGTGGCAGGCAACTTTAAAATCCACAACGCAGCAGCTGATCCTTGCAGCCTCCTCTCCTCGAGGGCAGAGAGAGAGTCCGCCCCCTACTTTGAACGTGCCTCAGCTCTAGGCTTCACACTCCTCAACGTCCCTGGCGTTTACACCCGGTTCCCATTTACAGGAACCAATAGACCTAGCACTATTGACCTGGCTTTTGCCAACTCACATATGTTTCCCGCCTTCCGCTCATGGGACGGGTCTTCTCTACCCTCAAAGGGTCCGATCACGCCCCCATCTTAAACTCTCTACACCCCTCCTCCCCCTCCGATAATAAGCCCAGGCCGCGCTGGCAGGATACCGACTGGCCTGGCCTGGCCTTACGGATAAACTCAAGAACTGGCTAATCCCCCCCCCCCTACCATCCCTCCCCTAAACACCTTGACAAATGGTTTTCCTTAGCCCTCTCCACTCTCACAAGGACCATCAAAGCCACCGCACCCCACTCACGCCCCTCACCAGAGTCTAAGGCCTGGTGGACCCCACTCCTAACCACCCTCCGAAAGGAATTCACAAAGGCCACCCCCAAGGCCAAGAAGCTTTGCATCCCCGACTCCTATGCTATAGCAAGACAATGCAAGCTGTGTTACTTTAAAGCCATGAGAAGGGCTAAAGCCTCCTATTTGAGCTGATTTCCTTGCAAAAACCTCACCGGACAACGTCTGGACGGCCAAACAGCTGGTCGCCCTGAGAAAAACCCCGTGATTCCCCTCCCTCTCTGACGCCTTGGACATTGTCTCAGTCAACAACACACTGCTTAATCACTTCTTCCCCCCCAAGGACTCCTTGCTGAGCAGGGGGCGCCTGACAAGGAACCCCCTCCACTACTCCTCTCACCAAGGAAGAGATCAAGCTCGCCCTCTCCAAGAGCTCTGCCTCCTTAGCTCCTGGTGCCGATGGGGTCCCATACGCCGTGTGGAAAAAGGTTACCCTCATCAACCCCACAATCATGCTCGAAGTCCTCTCCCCACTGGTGGCTTTCGGCTACCATCCCCAATCCCTGAAAGACGCCAACGGGATAGTCTTGGACAAGCCCAGCAAGGCCTCCTACGCCGCCCCCGCCTCCTTTCGCATCATTGTCCTCGTTAAAACCATCTTGAAAATCCTTGAAAGGGTGCTGACGGTCAGACAATCGGCCATCGCCGAAGCCTAGGGGCTCCTCCACCCAAACCAAAGCAGCTCCCTACCGGAACTAAGCCCCGCCAACGCCTGCCTCACCCTCACACATGAAATATAAACCCTCCAAAGGCCCAGGCTAAAAGTCCCCACCCTCTTCCTAGACATCAAAGCCGGCTTCAACAACGTCAATGCCTTCACCCTGAGGGCCAGACTCCTGGCCTCTGACGTCCCCTCCTACATGGTCGAATGGGTGTCCTCCTTCCTGTCGGAAGGGACCTGCACCCTAGTATTCCAGGGCTCCCCCAATCTCTCCTCCCCGGTTTCTGTTGGCACCCCCAGGGGTCCCCCATCTCCCCCCTCCTCTTCATCCTCTACCACGCCCTCTTACACATGTCGATCCCCAAAGGTCTCATGGTCTCCTACGTCAACGACTTCTCAATCACGGTGACCCCCCCTCCCACAGGGGCAAGGTACGCCACCACCAAAGAGTATTCTCTACCATATCAGCAAGGGGCCGGGACATAGGAGAATCCTTCTCGGTCCCTAAAACTGAACTAATCCACTGGCGGACCCCTAGCGAGCGAACCCCCCCCTCAGCGGCCCCTATAGAACTAGAGGGCCACCCCTTCCACACCTCCGGGGTAGTCAGGTGGCTCGGATACTGGTTCACCCCTGCCCTCACTTTCACACACCACTTCAGGCACAGGCTATCTCTTGCCCCAGCTATCTTCTCCTTCGTCAAACGCCTCTCCTCCCCAGGAGCAGGCGTCTGGCCCTTCCTATGCCACCGCGTTGCCAGTAGCCTACTCCTCCCCATACTGACGTATGGAGCCGACCTCCTCACCCCGAATTTCACCGCCCTCAGAGGCCTGATTAGCTTCTGGCACAGGGTCCAGAGATGGACAACGAACAACCTTTTCTCTACCCCTGCCTCCATCCTGGCCCGTGAAGCCTGTCTTCCCCCAATCGTCTCCTACTGCAGATACAGAAGGCGCTTGGCCGCCCTCAGGGTGGCCGGCGCCCCCCCCGTACGCCAACCCAGCCTCAGCCAAACTCCCGCCGTCCTGCCCCTCGCTCTCACCCTTCAGGGCCCAAGACTCCTCAAGACACCTCACGAAAGGCCTTTCCTCCATCTACCTCCCCCTTAACTGGTGGACAGAAGTCCACCCTCCGCCACTAAGAAAACACCTCCCGGTTGATGCCCTGGCACACCTCACCCTGCCCCTACAAGAAGGCCTCACACGCCTCCCCCTCGTCCTGCACGCCCCCCCCTCGCGCCCGGGACGAATATCCCCCCCCCAGAACTCATGAAAAGAACCTACCAGGCACTTCGAACCCGCTCTAGGAACATGCTCCTCCAAGACTGGACTACCGACGCCCCCACGCCCCTCTACTACGAATACCCTCCCTTCCTCTCCCCGCACCCTTTCTTGGGACTGGGGAAGTTTGTGGCTGAGGAATCCACCAGATGCGAGCAGCGAAGAGTTATCTAGCCCTCCACCCCTTCTGGTTCAATGAGGAACCTGACTCGACCTTCCCCCGCTGCAAGACCGCATCAGAGCCCTTCCAGCACACCATCCTCACCTGCCCTGCCCGCACTAGGGTCCGAGACCTCCTACTGAAAGAGGTCTCCTCCCTTGGGCATGATGCCACACTATGTTCCGAACCCCACCTCATCCGAGCCTTAGGCGAGTACATCACACACATGAAGACTGGCTTCCCCCCCGGACATGCTCCCCGAACAGAACCCTCCCCCCTCCTCCCCCCCCCCTACACAAGACTGAACCAAGTTCTCCTCCGCGAAGGTTACTGTTCCGAGGAGGTTTGGTTGTTTTGTTTTTCCTACCTATATCTTTCCTTGCAAAAACACGTAAATGAGGAGTCGTTTTAGCGTTGTAATTTCCTCCTATTTTGTTTCCGAGTGGAACGATAGGCAAACGGTTTTGGCCTAAGTACTTTCAGACCTCGCGGCGGAATATGAAAAACATTTCTTTTGTCATTTGTTTTGATTTATGGGTTTTGTTCTTTCCATAGCTAGGGCTGCATGAAGCTTCTTGTATCTTAAAACAATGAATGCCTGATATAAAAAAAAACAAAAAAAAGAAAAAAAAAAGAAAAAAGAAAAAAGAGGCATGGGATTAGGGTTCTTCACGCAACCATCTAAGTTCTTTCATACACTATACTTTCAATCAAAAACCATTATATATTATACCTCCACCAATCAAGACCCGATGGTCTTATATGAGCCTAGCGGTCGACGTTGCTAGATAGGAGTCAAAGGACTTAGCTATCCCAACAACTATTGAGGCCTGGAGGAAGTGATCGTTAGGAAACTATTGGTTACCTGCTGCAAGTATCACCCGGAGGAGAGAGGATTGTAACACCCAGTGTGCAATTCTAGAAATACTCATCCACTGCCAATTGCCTTAATTGTATCCTCATTTTCAACAGTAACACAAATATCTTCCTGCCAAGCCTCCAAGGTGGCAGCGCGTCCTCGGGCTGGGGTAAGGTAATGCGAACCGCGAACTTGATTAAGGAGCGATTCTTCTCAGATTTTGTATAACCATATTCCGGTTCAAACTGGACATAGAACAATTGGGTCTGCTGACTACCACTTAGGGTAGCTGTCTGAGTGCGAACACTAGCTAACTCAGCCTGTACTGCTCCCTCTGTTGAAGACAATATTGAGCTTCGATCTGGTCTCTGGTAATTTCTATTGCCTCCGATAAAACTTCCATTGCAAATTCCCCTCTCATGATCTTGTCTTCTAAAGCAATATTTTGCTTTGTGGCCTGTCTTGTCACAATACCGGCATTCTCATTAACTTTGACCTTTGTGTCCGAGCCCTGTACCCGAGATATAGTTTTGGGTTCTTATCTCACCAGACCCAGTAAACCTTCCACCATGTCCACGATACTTGGTAAAGGCTGGGCGAATATCGGAGTTGACCGAGTGGTGGTATTGGTCAAAGGAAGAGCCACGCTTCAGGTTGGACTGGGCCTCAAGGCCACCCAAAGTCTCAGATTTACTTGGAATAGGTGCTGCACTGGGGATTGGCTGTCAGTGCTTTGATTGGTTTGCCGAGTGGGGGGTTTCTTCAGATTGCTCACATTCGACTAAGGTGGATAAGACTTTAGCCAAGGTTTGCTCCCCCGCTTGTTGATGAAGAATTATATCGACAATATTTTTAAACGTTTCGGGGAGAGTGGTAGTCAAGTGAGCGATGAAAGTTGTATTAGGGATCGCTTGCCCTAACCCTTCCAACCGATTGCTGTACTCCATAAGTGGGCTGATATATATTCAGTAACTCCAAAAGGCGATTTGCTTGAAGTTATTGGTTGTAGGACATGGAATTGTCGAAGGAGACCACATCCGCCAGTCCTAGATGGTGTTCTGTCGAGTTTCTCACCTAGTTCCTTGCATATTTCGCTGGTATCGGTAATATGCCGAATATTGTGTTTCACAGAAGTATGACAGGCAGAGTTGATCATCGCGGCTGCCTTGGGGATTCTTTTTTTCCATGAACTACTCTCCATAGTATCTCCATCGTCCGGACATTCCTCAGTCTCTATTACCATTATTAGAGTCTTCTCTGCACCAAGAAAAACCTTCATATCTGCTCGCAATTGAGGATAGTTAGATTGGGTCAACTTCGCAGTCTCCCCCCAGTTACACAAAAGAGACACGCTCTATGGATATTCATCACCGTAGGAGATCCGAGGTGGGAGGCGAGCATGATCCAAGGTGGAGAAATTATTGTTTCGGGTGTGATTGGGTTACAGAGTTGGGACTTAAGCACAATGGTAATGGCTAGAGTCACTTGTGCGACTCTGGGCTCATAACCTGTAGCAATGGGCAATCGTTTCAAAGGAGAAGGGATAGTCATAACCTGTAATAAAGATAATTGTTTCAAAGCACAAGTGATAGTAATAACCTGTAATAAAGATCATTGATTGAGTAACTCGCTACTGGAATAATAATGGCGTGACAGCCCTGCTATATAATAATAGAAAACGGTTGAGTCCAGCCAGTACGACTTTGTCTTCCACAATAAGCAAGAAAGACATTCAAAGAAAGTACGTAAGAATAAAAGAAATAAGGGAATGCCTCGGACCTGACTTGACTAGAATAAACATTATAGAGAGCTGAAAGCAACATTTGAGAGGAGAAAGAAACGTTATAGTAACAAAGCGGGGATGTTTGATGTCATTTGGCCCAACTGTGATCTTCCCCCAAGATTCCAAGATTTCAATCTGAAACCCCGTCAAATAGTCATTGTGTTAGCCAACAGCCCTCCACCAAAACTGTAACGGAATCTACTATTATCACTATTATTCCTTGACATAACATTGGATATTCCCTATTCGGATTTCCCCAGTAACAAATGATTCCTTGTCTTGTACCTTGCTTATTGCTCTAGTTTCCTATTAGGTAGTACTCTCCGTAGTTCGCTTATTACCACCTTTCGTTCCTTGTACCCAATTGGGAAACCCTATGCTTTTTAATATGTCTTACTGGTTTAGTACATTAGTGTCAATCCCTTACTTGTTTGATTCCATTACTTGTTTTATTAGTTATATCCTGTCGCATTTACACCTTTGTTTTAGGACTTAGTGGTTTTCGCTTCCACCTTGGCATAGCTTAGTATTCTCCTTTGGACAGGATAGTGGTTTTAATTTATTTGTATTTAAAGAGCTTGAGATCCCTTAAGAATTTGAACTCGCAAGCCTCACAGAAACCCTCACTTTAATTTACTAAGTTGAACAGTCACTCTACTAGTTTCTAATCTTTATTATATCTCTTGTAGAGATTTTCATCGATGCTTCGCCTGCCTGTACTTACAGTATCGCCGGATCTCCCTCTGGGAATCTCACGATACTCAGCAGTAGGTTACATTTTTTCACCCACACTTAACTAGAATATTTGATCTTCGGCAGAGGACTGATGACCCTTGGCCTCTCTTGACCCTGCAGGACTGGTACCCCTCCTTGTTCCTTGAAAGGCCAAAGCGGACTCCTGGCGAGCCCTGCTCATCACAGATTGCAACCATTGTAACCGCCTCCTGGGTGGGGGCGGGAATTGATAGGTTAATGATACTAGCTCTATACCAAAATCCAGTATATAACGAGACTGAGTACCAGAGACTTAGACGAAGTTGTTGTAACAAACTTGTTACTATATCGCAACTACCAAGTAGTTTATAATAGGTAACTATGTTTGGTCTTATTGGTTTCTCGAAGCGAACTGAAGAAGTAACAGTTCAACCAAGTATATTGAACACTCTGTGTGTCGAAGTCTGCTCTCTCTAAGTCCAGAGAACCGCAGATCTTAAAGACGCTTGTCAGGCTGACCGGAGCCTTGTAAACAATAACCATAAAGACTTCCAAAAATCGTAGCCTTGAAATGTTACATAAAATATATCAAGTATCAAACTATACCTTGACACAATAAATAAAACATAGTGAGTATCAAACAATACTCGAAACCAAACATCAAACATCTTGAGTATCAAACTCAATCATAAAACATACTGAGTATCAACCGATACTCGAAACCAAACATAAAACATCGTGAGTATCAAACTCAATAATAAAACATACTGAGTATTAAACATTACTCGAAACCAACCAGTAACCCGTACCGGTTACACCCCAAAAACAAAATGAACATATGATTTCAAACATCCAACTAAGAAACCTCAATCTCCTCGCTATTATAGTCGGTGCCCATATGGGATTACCAGAACCCCAAGTCCACCGGCGGCTCTTCAGAATGCTGTTCATAACCATCCTTAGTGGGAGTAAAGCATACTATAATATAACGGGAAAAAAACAATAGGATAATCCTCCCCTGGCATGTTGTCAGTCCACCATGCCTGTACCAGATCTTCCACGTTCTCAAGTCCTTCCACTGGTTCCCAACCATTCTCGCTATTGGGGTACCCTTTCCATTTCACCAAGAATTGTCCTCTGGCCTGTCTCGTCCTATCGTCAAGAATGGTCTGAATCTCTCATTCCTTCTCATTATCAATTAGAATAGGTGCCAGTTTGGTGTAGGCCCTTGCAGGGAATTGCTCATCATCGTTAGAGTGGTAGTGTTTGACAACTGAACCGTGGAATACTACTCTCGGCTGCCGATGTATCCTAGAATCAATACTAATTGTGTAGTTCTAAGTATCTTTATCGAATTCAATGACAATACAGGGACCTCTCCATCGTGGTTGTAATTTCCTGGACCTGCCAGATTCCGTTGCAAATTGGTCTCCAAATATAATTACCATTCCCCCGATCTCAACTGGTTTAAAATTGTCCATGCTCGCAGCCGCAGTGTTACAATCCTCTCTTCTCCAGGTGATACTAGCAGCAGGTAACTGATAATTCGCTAAGGATCACGTCTCTTAGTCCGATAGCTGTTGTGATACCTCAGTACTCTGGATCCTATCTAGCAAGGCTGATCACTAAAGGTATATAAGACAGTCCGGTCATTATTTCCCGAAACCGTGATAGATAAAGAATCCTATAATGCAAGTATAGGGTATGAAAGAACTTAGATGGTTGTGTGAAGAACCCGAATCCTCAGTCTTTTTTCATTTTTCAATTTTTTGATTTCAAGTCATTTGTATTATCAACTAAGTTACTAGGAACAAAGACGGTGTGGAGCGCTAGCTATGGCAAACAAAAAACTCTATCTCCACTTTTTATTTACCCCGGCGCCAGGGAAAAAGTCATCAACCCAAGTCTCTATGATATGAGACCAACCGCACCCCAGCCACGCAAAATAAGAAATCAAACTCTGACTAAGAGAGCGGAATAAGAAACATCAAATAAATATATAGGGAGGAATCAACACGAAAGCCCTTGGCATAGAGAGCAACAAAGTAAATGAATTGATAAACCACTAACCGAAACCCTAAGTAAACAATAATAAAGAAAGCACAAAGGGGGTGTGGGGGCCACTATAAACTGTGTGGTGTTCCAAATCATTACTGGAGAACCCAAGGCGTTGACATCCGCCACCAAGGTAGTGTGATACGATGACTGAGCGTAACCCAGGGGTGCGACTGTGGCAATGGCGAGGACAGCGTAAGGTCGAGAGGCAGCAGGGTGCCAGCCCAGTGAGTGGATATTAGCTGTAACCGAGCAACGGGACGAGACCCTGTGGGGGGAGAGGAGGTGTAGACCCAATAACAGTGGAAACTATCGGTGACCATGGGCGTCTGTGAGTCGGCCGCCTCTAAAGAAGGGGAAGAGGATGCAGAAATCGACCGTAGCCTGTTGAAGAGTTTTCTCCTACTACAAACTGTACTCCCAGCTGTCTGTAACATGGGCGAGAGGATGTTGCCGACTGTGCGAGCGCTAAGTGATGCAGCGAAAGGCAAGTGGAGAGAGGAGGGAGTAGAGCCAAACGACCCCTAGGAACAAGAACGCCAGGGCCCAAGGACATGATGAAGGATGTAAGGCATGAGGGGAGGGTGTAGCTGACAGAGAGTGCCGGTGTAGCTCACTGACAGTGCGGGGGTGGTTGTTGACAATGAATTGTCCTGGTGTTGAGTTTCCAATTGCTGGGTGTGTAGAGGAGATGGTTCGTGAACCGAATCCCCTGTCTTTTTTTTTTTTTATACTTTTTTTTTATGATGCGTTCATTGTTTTTAGGAACAAGAAGCTTCGTGCAGCGCTAGCCATGGAAGGAACAAAACCTATAAATCAAACAAAACACAAAAGAAACCACAGTGTTAAGTCCACCACAAATGTGAAAAACTTGGCCTAAAACCATCTGTCAACCCTCTCGCTCGAGAATAGTTCGGAAAGGAAGTTACTGGGGTTGCCGTTGCCGCGCCGGACGAAAAGCTTTGTCCCCGTACTTTAGATTCTTCTTGCGAGACTGTCCAAACATTACATTGCCTAACATAGGGGAGGAGTCAACGAACAGGAGGGCTCAACGGGCAGCCCAAACAAAATAGCAGCTTACTAAGTCATATCCCGTGGAGTGTTCGCTGAACCCCCCTGTTCGTTGACCCCTCCACCATGTTACTCTAGATAAACGCCATCTACTTTGCCACACTCTTCGCCACTATCACACCCCCCTTAACGGTCGGCATCGTCTCAGCCCGTTAGACGGACGGCTATAGGTAAACGGGCCCTTATTTTACTTTCGCACAGTTTGCGAATGAGAAAGCATCTTGTGCCTAATACCGGTACTTGAGGCTCTACTTTGCACTTGGTGTGCTGTCTCGGGTTAGGGTTCTCCTCTTGCGGGGTTGAATTGAGGTAGCCCCAGAGTACAGTACCCTAGTAACCCGCAATCTAGTCTAAGCAGCAAGGTTCATCTCAATCAACTCTATGCTCCTAGTTCTATCGCGGCCTTAGCTATTCTACCCTTAGCCTGAATTTCAAATTATCGGAGGAAATCTGATTCAGATTTTGCCAGCCCGTACCTTGAACCAAATGTCCCTTGGCTATAGGTGTGTTAGGCCTTCTTCACTTCGCGTATCCTTTCTCGGAGGGACAAAAATATTACCTAGGAAGCTAATCGCTTATTAGCGATTACCTTAGCCAAAGCTCTCTCTTTGAGGAGGTTATACGAAGCAACAGTCGTTTGGAGCAGATGCAGATATTCATCCGGGAATTAGATGCGCAACTCCTACAGAGCGAGCAACTTCTCCAGCAAGCTATTATATCTTACGAAGCCAGCAGGCTATCCACCTAGCCCAATCTGAACTACTACATCTGGACTCAACCCTCTCGGATAATTATGATGCCACAAATACCAACCCACCGCAACCCGGCAGGATGATAGCGGCTTCGGCTCCTCACCCGCTACCTCCTCATCCCCACGCACTCGCTACACCCCCTGCCACTTGCCCCGCCTGAACCCCACTTCACCCCCACCCTGCAAAACTATCGGTCGCCAGGGTGACGGCTACTTCGACTCCTCGGCCGCTGCCTCCTCCCTATCCGCCCGTATTCACTACAGCCCCTACCCCTTGCGCCCCGACCCTGGCTGCACTACGCCCCCACCTCGCAAAACCGCCGATTTCAAATACGCGGGACCCACAAGTAGGCGCCTACACTTTCCTTCATGATAGTGAGAACCTAACATCTCATCTAGACTACCTAAGCCCCCCACCGCCTAACTCCGCAGCAAAGCTTAGAGAAACACCGCGCGAAGGAGACCAACAGATGGCTCATTCTTTATTAGAGAGGGAGACTAAGCACGATACTGAATCATTAATCGGCGCCGTTAAGGGTGGCCATACTGATACTGTTTGCTTACTCTTACAATGCAATTGTGGACCCTGAACCCGGGAATCCTGGGCGAGACGGTAGTCGAAAGAGCCGGGATCCATGGATTTCGGCTAGAGAAGAAACGCCTATGCTTGCTGCTATCGGTCAAGGGAACCTTGAAGTGCTACGATATTTGCCGGAGAACGGTGTTGACCCTAGGCGACGGGATAGCAAGGGAAGTTCATATTATGTGGAAATTGCACGAGAGTGGGAGGGGGTGCTCTGGGAGGAGGTAGATATGCTAAAGGGACCTTGGGACCAGGCTGGTGGCGGAGGAGAGAGCAGGGCTGGAAAAGCGAGGAATCCTTCATTGAGCCATAAAGGCTCCTCTACCAAACCTAAAAAGACAACAGACGGAAAACAGCACCTTGCTCCTCACGTCACCCCAACCATACCTCCGCTTCCTCATTAAACCCGAACATCCCGCCTCGCCGCTGCTCCTCGGTTAACCCTTCTAAATATGACACTACCGCGGTGTCTGATCACGAATCCGTTGCAGAGCCTCTCGGCCCGCCCCGACCTCAAAGGAAGTCTAAGCGAAGCGAGTCCGATTCCATACCCCCAATCACCGCGAAAAGGAAGCGACGACTAATTTCTGGCAAGGATTTGGCGGAGGAAAGGTCACAAGATATACCAAAATCTACACCTACTGGGGGGGATGCTGAATCCAAGGATTCTAAGTCATTAGGTCTGAGACCCGAGCCTGAAGCAGTAGGGGCCCGTTGTGCCCCTGTTAGGGAACCACCAGCTTGGAAGTTGAATTATAGAATCGGTACTGGCGCCTGCGGAATTGTATTCCTAGAGAAGGTTCACATACCTGGAATGAAGTCCCCTGAGTTATGGGCCGTGAAGAGGATACCGCGGGCGTTACCAAACTTTGCTTTCAAGCGGTATCATGCTGAGATCAATAATTTACAGCTACTGGCAAGAGTAAGTATTGGGGGGTCCCGGGCTTGCATTGTTTTATTACTAGCCTTGGTCTTGTTTAATTTGCCTCAAGTCTTGTTTAACATCTAGATAGCATGAGTGGTTCGTTAAATTCAACTCTACCTATCGGGACGCTCATTATATGTACATTGCAATGGAGTATATCCCGATGGGGGATATGTCGCAGAGCTTTGCCGATGGCTATTGGTGGAACGAAAGTGATACAAAGGTTGTAATCAAGCAACTGCTCCATGGATTAGCACACATGGCGATCTGAAGCCCGAAGTCTGTGCCCCCCACTCCCAAAACCCTATTGTTAAAACCTAATAGTCACTAAAATATATTCCTCTACCTTCCGGAGAGTCACACCCATGTCCTCCGTGTCAAAATCGGTGATTTTGGTACCTCAAAGCGCATCCCACTCTCTAGCGCTTCCACGTATCTGAAAACAACCACGGGCATACAGGGTTACATGGCACCCGAAGCGCATGACACATCGCAACCGAAGACCAACAGGGTAGACGTCTGGTCCCTCGGGTGTATCTTGTATAGGATGTCCGCCGGAAATCTCTTGTTTAAAGACTCCTTCGAGGTATTGAAGTACTCCTGGACCGCACCCTCCTCACCACTAGCGCTTGACAACATCGGCTTCAGTACCCCCTGTGTCTCCTTCCTTCGTGACGTTCTGCAACCAATTCCGGAGGATCGACCAAGTGCCGAGGATTGCCTGGAGAAAGCCTGGATCGTGAACCAAGTTCCAAAAGCTGAGTACTCTATTGGAAAAGACCTCTATATAAGGTTGGCTAAGATCAGTCACCGAGCGTCTAATGTGCATTCATTCTCCGATATGGTCGCCAATCGTGCAGTGGAGAGCAGTTCCATATCATGAGAACCCTTTGTTGCTATAGAGAGTTGAAACAAGAGGCTGGACCATAGGAGTCGGTTTCCTCCCTAGTCTTTTCCAAGTGTCATCTGTCACCATTTCCTTTCGCCGGTTCTCGGAGGATTCAATCATTAACGAACAATTTCATCACATGTTTCCTTGGAACCCCAACCACCACAATGGGGATCCCATGTTCACCCATCAGAGCACACCCGCCTTGGTTACATTTCGTTTTGACTCACTTGTGCTTGAGTTTTGATATATATCGAAATTTCTCTATTTTTTTTTTTTTTGATATATCCATAGTGTATACAACTTAATTTACTCACTGTCTGGTTAGGGATTTCCTTGTTGCTTGTCTGTTACGGTTCTTGGGTTCATTATATCTAGGCCTGACTTGTTATTCTAAATTTTTCCACCCAAAGGCGCGATAGCCAGAGTGTTTCTTTAGTCTCTTCTAGTCAGACAGACTTTTGTTGCAAGTTTTTTGCTTCCTTAACTTGGCGCTGTATAATATATGTCAATATTGGAGGATATTGGCATATAGTGATAGACAATAGAGTAAGATAATTCACGTGGGGCTTGAGGACTTTGTAGTAATGATATGGAAATGTAACATCCACCCCTTTCACCTCGTCCACCTTCCCGTTCTTAATCACAAAATTAAACTATGAATACCGGTAAAGATAGGTGTATGAATAATACAAAAGTACTAGGCCTAGTCCCCCCATGGATCACTACACCTCTCTCTATATTTCACACATGCTCTTGTTCCGCCATACACCCCCGTGATAACAAAAGAAAGATATGTCGGTATAGTATAATCTATTCTGTGAACTATGAAACAATCTATCGTGCCCTCCTGAACCATCTTCAATTCTCCTGAGCTTCAATAATCTATCATACTCCAGCAACTCCCAAAGTCAACCACATCCTTCTGTACAGATTCCCGTACCTTGAACGAATAATTAAAGAGCAGAGTTAATGATCGGCGGTGAGGGTTTTATGCAGCCGAGTGGAACTGCTCTTATGAAGACACGGAGTTTGTATTAAACGGAGATGAAGATCATCGTTAATTGTGATGAGCGAAAGGAAAACCTTGGGGGAATTTGAGAATAGGACGAAAGGAGAGAAGCAAGGGCAAAGAAGGAAAATCAGTGGAGAGAACACTTTTTATAGCTTGCGCCTCCCTCCGCTGGTGCATAGTACCTGTGCCGTGTGGGTATCTCCTATGCCAAGCGCGGCTGTTAAACAGCTATTTCCACTAGAGATTCTTGAAAGGGCTACGCTTGGGCTCCCCATATATTGCTCCTATTGGTGAGTCCTTCACCAGCCTATAGAGTTAAGAATATGACTACTAGCCTAGAAATTCTCTGGATTTTGGAGTGCGCCTCGAGTTGCCGTCAATTAAGCAGCAGACAAACCCTTAAAATTCAATCTGGAGTGGAAGGCATATTCACAAATTTGAGCTTCAAAATTCCTACCTGGTTCATTCACTCTACTTATTTGATCGGCCTCTAGGATAGATATGAGCAAGCGGAAATCATGAAACATCAATCAAACCATCTCGCACAAGTACGGGGTGCCCGTGGTGATTTGACACAACTGTGATCTGCTACAAAAATTCCAAAATTCCAAAATCTCAATTGAAATCCCTTCAGATAGTTATTGGCTAATGGTTCTCTGACAAACCATCCTCTGATAGGCAGGCCGTCTCGTAATTTCTAATTTCCTCATTGTGCTATAACTTAGCGAAGAAGTGAGTAGATGGGTTACGATTACTCTCATACTAGATATTCTGTTATAAACCTTGGCTTGGTCGTCAACATAGGACACTACAAAAATCTCAGCTGCAAACTATACTTCCGGAATTGCCATTTGGGGGTAGTACTGTACCGGGTCGGACACCAAGGACGTCCGAAAGGGCATTGAGCCTAACACCGCCTTACATACTAAGGGCCTGTTCGGCTGTGATCAGAGGTTAAGGAATAGCTTTTGAAATCAAGGTTCATGAGCAGTCATACCAAGCCGGGCGGCGAGAAATGGGTTGAGTGCCGCCGGGGTGTGTTCGAGAGAGAGGGAGTCTTTTAAGTAGTCAGCGCTACCGTTACCCAGATCGGTTGGTTTGCCTTCTTGGTTGGTGATGTTAGCACCACCACTCATGACTTCAAAGGAAGGAGCGGTGGGTTTGCTCAAAATTTACCTCTGGAGATTGAGTTTCAAACCTCAGTTTTCGGGCCATTTTCACAAGTTTCAAGTTTCTAAATAACCATGGTTCGATGTGGTGCCGAACCCCTCGACTATTTCCAAAACCACAGGATCTCTCCAAACCACGGGTTTCCATCCTCCCAAACCTTGGGGTTGTCAGGCTCTCGAACAGATTCTAAATTGTTTCCAAGAGCTACCAGCCTCAGTTAGAGGAGTAACACATTATTATAGTGATGGAAATTTCAAGGAACAGATTTATGCTACTATGCAGTGGTTACCCCTCACGTGCTGGAATAGACTGGCGGTGCCCACATGCATAGACCCAGGCTAGAAGTCAGCAGTCAGAAGCCTTAGCAACCATGCTCGAGGCAGCGCCGAAGGAAAGAATACTTGAGTACAAACTTCTTGCTGCAAAGGAGTTTTCTTCCCTCTCAAATGGTTGCCTGGAGTTCCCACTTCCTACTTCCGACATTCATTTCCGGGGTTGAATTGAGGTACCGTACTGTACTGTACAGTACAGCGCAAATCGCTTAAAACCTACACCTCAAAATGACCCACGCAGCAAATCGGATGGATATCCACATAGTCATAATTTTACCAAAATAAACCGCTGCATGATAGCTGAGATCTAGCACTAGGAACCAGCGATTTCGTCCTTTTCTAGAAGTGAGAACTTGGGGGGCTTGTCCGATGTGTACAGTACTTGAATATTTTGAGAGAGTGTGAAACAAGTTCCCAGATATTCGCAGCATAGGGTACTAGGTAGGAGTGCTGGGTGCTTGATCGACTGGTAGGGCTGTCATTGTATGGACCCTGACAACGGTGAGCGGGATTGTGGTGCGGCTTCTAAGTCATTTGCGCCGTAAACCCAGAGTGCGCCTGGTACGATAACCACAACCCGCCATCGAGTCAGAGTAGCAAGATTGATTTCCGTCAGCTCTACGTCCCCAGTCCTACTACGGCCTTAACAATCCTACCCCTAGCCCGGATCTCAAATTGCCAGAGGGAATCTCATTCAGGTTTTGCCAGCCCGTATCTTGAACAAGATGTCCCTTGGCTACAGGTGTGTTAGGCCTTCTTCACTTCGCTTATGCTTTTTCAGAGTGACATTACCTAGAAAAACTAATGGCTTATTGATGATTACCTTGGCCAAAGCTCTCACAGCGATGGTGAAGCTATGCCAAGTAACAGTGGCTGTGATGGTCTTCTTAAACCGACTGCATCCACTCTCGACCGCGCATCGAGACTGGGAGAGCTTGAGCAAAAACTCGAGGCCCTCCAAGTAAATCTCCCGAAACACTTCCAAGACCGACCAGCTAGCTGCCTGGTCCAATCTCAACCACAACATCTGGGCTCAACTCTCTTGTGTCATTTGGGTCATTATAGTGCCACAAATGTCGACCCCATGGTGATGGCACCTTCGATTCCTCGCCCGCTGACCCCGCCAAGTCCGCCCTCGTTCGCTTCAACAATATTCCTCCCACCCACACTTAATTACCCGCAGACTACCCGAGACTCTCAGAACTCAATAACCCGCTCCAAGAGTGACAAATACTCCGGCTCCCCCGCATCCGCACGTACCCCCCGCTCCACCTATCCCCCCCCCGTCAAGATCCACTGCTCCCCTATTAGGGAACCACCAGCTTGGAGATTGAATTACAAAATCGGCACTGGCGCATGCGGGAGTGTATTCCTGGAGAACGTTCACAGACCTGGAATGAAGGCCCCTGAGTTATGGGCTGTGAAAAGGATACCACGGGCCCTGCCAAACTTCACTTTCAAGCAGTATCAAGCTGAGATCAGGAATTTACAGGCATTGGCAAATGTAAGTTTTGCCCAGACTTGCATCATTTCACAACCGGCCCCTCTCTCGTTCGATTTACCTTAAGTCATGTCTGACATGTTGGCAGCACGAATGGTTCGTCAAATTAAACTCTACCTATGAGGACGCTAACTACATGTACATTTCTATGGAGTATATCCCTATGGGGGATATGTCACAGAGCTTTGTCGATGGCTACCGGTGGGAGGAAGGTGATACAAAGGTTGTAATCAAACAACTGCTCCATGGATTAGCAATAATGCACAAAGAAGGGATTACACATCGCGATCTGAAGCCCGAGGTCTATACCCCTTCTCTCTTAAAACACAGTTCTCAAAACCTAATAGGCACTAGAATATATTCCTCTACCTTCCGGAAAATCAGACCCATGTCCTCCGTGTTAAAATCGGTGACTTTGGTACCTCAAAGCGCATCCCACCGTCTAACGCCTCCACGTACCTGAAAACCACTACTGGCACACAGGGTTATATGGCACCTGAAGTGCATGACACATCGAAACCGAAGACCAACAGGGTAGACATATGGTCCCTCGGATGTGTCTTGTATAAGATGTTCGCCGGCAATCTCTTATTTAAAGACTCCTTCGAGGTATTGAAGTACTCCTGGACCGCATCCTCCTCACCCCTGGCGCTTGACAACATCGGCTTCAGTGCCCCCTGCGTCTCCTTCCTCCGTGATATTTTGCAACCGATTCCTGAGGATCGGCCGAGTGCCGAGGATTGTCAGAAGAAAGCTTGGATCACGGATGAAGTCCTAGGACCAGAGTACTCTATTGGAAATGACCTCTACACAAGGTTGTCTAAGATCAACCAGCAATCGCCTAATGTGCATTCATTCCCGGATATTGTCGCTAATCGGGCAGTGGATAGCGGTTCCGTGCCATGAGAGCCCTTGGTTGGTATTAAGCAGTTGAGACGTGAGGCTGGATGCCAGCAATGGGTTTCCTCCCTAGTTTTTTTTCCCTTGCAATCTCTCTTTTTTTTGTTTTCGCCTGTGCTCAGAGAGTTCATCATGGACGAACAATTTGGTAGTATGTCACCTCGGATCCCGTAACCGCCGCACTGGGGATCCCAAGTTCTCTCATGGGCGAATACTAGCCTTTGCTATATTTCATTTTTTTTACATTCGAAATTTCATTTTTACTTTCCTTGGCTTGAGTTTTACGATAAATCGTGTTTAATTTTGATATATTCATAGCGTGCATAACTCAATTCGCTCACTGTCAAGTTTAGGGTATCCCTGTGGCTTGCCTATAGCAGCTTTTTGCTTGTTATGCTAGTTATTTCTGCCCAAAGGGCTGAAGGCAATAATGTCTCTTGTACTTCTTTTTTGGTCGGATAAGACGTTGGATGTTTTTTTGTCTCCTTAGTTTGGCGCTGGGTGAATTTTCTGTACTTAAAGCGATAGTTAAAGAGCTCTATATAAAAAAATTGGTAGCTCACACCCCCCCACTTGTTACCCATATGACAGCTACCCAGCGATCACCATATAATAATATATCACTTTTTAACTTTACCACCGCGCTAGTTTCGATTCCTATTCTTAGATTACTTCCTAGAGTCTTCTACCATTTCCCAATTTCAAACCCTCTACCCAACACAAGAAATTTAAAATATTTTATGAGGGCCCGTTTACCTAACCGTCTATCATAGTTTTGAAAATTTGGGTGATAAACCTAGACGGTGGCGTGTCAACCGGCATAATATTCAATAAACGGTGCCAAAGTGTTTACCTAATTTTCCACAGTCTTAAATTCTTGTATTATAGCTAGACCGTCAAAACATCAGGTTACAACGGAGGTGCGTTTGGAAATCCCACCAGACACTAACTAGATGGCACGCTACGGTAGGCAAACACCAGGTGCTTGCCATACTCCTGCAACCTTCAGGACCCCCCTCCACAGTCGGCACCGTCTCGCGCTGCTAGACGGCTGTCCATAGGTAAACGTGCTCTTAATACTATCAAGGCTCACACAATATTCTCAGCCGTCCAGTCTGTCCGTCTTCGGGGTAGGACGGGACGGACTACGGCTCATAGTCCGTCTTTTTAGGAGTGCTAGGACGAACCATGCCCGGCAAGGGCAGGAACGGACAGACTGCAGGGGACTGCAATCCTAGCTCTTGGACCTCCGGCACTAGCCGAAGTTCAGATTATGCACCTCGAACCAATTAACATAGCATCATGAGACATCATTCGTGCCGTCCAGCGCCGTCCCCTGCTGTCTTCCATCATTCCTGCCATCGCCTCCCTGCCATAAACATACATGTCTCATCCTGTAGGGCCTGCCGTCCCGTCCCGTCCAGGGATCTTGGCAGTTACCCCGCGGGGCCCCGGGCCCCCGGACGGTTGGGAACACTGGGCTTATATAGCAGATCCGCCGCAACACCAGACGGGGCGCCGGTATTGGGCAGGATTTTTTCATATAAATGTTTAATCGATGGCATATCAGACCTTTACCTTAAATCTAGCCACAAAACTGAATATTTTGATATCACACTTGCTTCTCCTTATATTCACTCCCGAACAAGGTTATATCGTTTTGAGCCAGTATTCGGGGAGATTACGAGACTTATCTTTGGTGGCACCCATCTTCCTGGCACTTTGAGAATATATTTTGCGTTCTCTTGCAGGTTCAATCGGCTGTACTCGAACATTTCTTCTGCCGATTTGTTACTTGCGGCTTTCTCAATCTCAAAGCATGGTTTGTGGTGAGGAGTTTGAGCTATTGTCAAGTAATATGAACAGTAGCCCCGAGCTACCAAATAACCTTGTTGGAAATAGCGGCACTTGGTATGGGAAACGATAGTATGCTGAGGCGGCAATGGTACGCGCATCCACCGGCGAAATGGGACACAACCCATAGAAAAATTTCTTCTATTCTTCTTTCTTTCGTTCTTGTCCTTTCCTCACTTCGTTTCATTCTTCCTATCTTCCTATATCTCAACTCACCCAGTCCTGAACTTCTTCACCGCTTAATACAAACTCTGTGTCTTCACTTGAGCCGCTTTACTCCACTCCATAAAACCATCATCGATGATGATTACCCCCACATCAGATATATAGGAAAGTGCCACGAGTGACATCCCATGGCCACGCTAACATGTGGGCAAATTGTAGTTACTACATTCTAAGAGAAGACGGGACGGACTACGGCTCATACCCCGTCAATTTAGGGGAACTAGGACGGACTGTAGGGGACTGTAGTCCTAGCGCTTGGACCTCCGGTACCCGCCAAAGTTGAGACTATGCACCTCGAACCAATCAATACAGCACCACGAGACATCATTCATGCCATCCCCCGCCGTCCGCCGCCGTCCCCTGCGGTCTTGCATCATCCCCTGCTATCTCCTCTCTGCCCTGAGCATGCATGTACTAGAGGCGAGGGTGAAGTATTGGGACAAGCAGGGGTAGCAGAGGCTTGTGCATATACTTTAGAAGGAGTATCAAAGAACCATAAAAGTAAGATGACTACTAATTTGAGTAATTCAGCTACCTCTTGCTTGTCCCAATATTTTCCCCCTCACCTGAGTATTACCCTGTAGGGCCCGCGGTCCGGCCCAAGGACGGCCATCTTGTAATTTGACCGCCCTGGACGGACTACAGATAGCCGTCTCGCTTCGTCTAGGGCTCTTGGCAGTCCCCCTGCTGGGCCCCAGGATGGTTTGAAACACTGCCTGAATTAGAGCAAAGATTAAAGTCGTGAGACCATTACCTAGTTTTCAATTTGGTTCGTCTACCTAATCAAGTTCCTTTAGCGCTATGTAATCAGGCAGGGGGGTTAATCGGTGGACACCATCGTACTGATTAAACCATCATAGATACTTCTTCTAGCCAGTACAAATTTCTCCCTTTTCACGATGAAAGGCCCAGTTGGATATCAGAAACCACGATTCATTGGAAATTCCTAAGGACTAATCCTAGCATCAGAGTAATAGGACTAATACAGCACTCACCATTACTTGGAAAGCGATTCCTGTAGCCACTATCGAATGTGTCCATCGTTTCATGCGAAGTTTCAAAGCGTTACACCTTGCAATAGCGATAAAAATGTCAAGGAACAGATTTGTGCTGCTATGCAGTGGCCCCTCACGTGCCGAAATGGACTGGCAGCACCCACATGCATACACCCAGACTAGAAGTCAAGTAAGGAATACTCGAGTACAAACTTCTTGCTGCAAAGGAGTTTTCTTCCCTCTCAAATGGTTGCCCGGAGTTCCAACGTCCCATAACCGTGCCAAGTTTGTCCATCCAAACAGGACGTCGGTTTGTATGTGAATTTACGAATTTCAAACCACAACCAAACATTCTCTGATGCTTTAAATGTCCTTCTAGCTTTCTCACACACTGTTTAAGTCTTTATAAACAAGACCTCCATTTTCTTTCCTTTCTTTTACAACTTTTATTTTCATGTGGTGAGACTCTGGTTTGAATTTTGCGGGAATCTTCCGTTGAGCTGAGAGGTAGCTAGAAGAGGTGCCCAAGCTTGTGAGCAAGCGAGCAATCGGGGGTCGTGCCTCCGTCACAACCTTGGCACGGTTATCTAACATTCATTTCTGCTCGGGGCGTCGTCGCTCTAATGCATTGAAAGTAACTTAGCAGGTGTTAATAGCGTATATTTATCCTATCATAGCTAAACCTAACTTGTGGTGATTTTGTTTGGTGTATTTGTTGAACCCCTCTGTTTCCCAACCCCCCCTCGCTTCCATGTACTCGAGTACTGTACAAGTAGATCTCGCTTACAAGTAGAGTTAGGACCCTTTCCTGATTTTTATATTTTACCTTCACACAGTTTGTGCTCGAGTAAATGAGAAAATATCTTGTGCCCAATACTCGAGGCTCTACCTTGCACTTGGTGTGTTGTATCAGGTTAGGGTTCTTCTCCTCTTACTTGCGGGGTTGAATTGAGCTAACGTCATAGCGCCCCTAGTAACCACAACCTTCCATCCAGTCTGAGCAACAAGGTTCATCTCAATCAACTCTATGCTCCTAGTTCTACCGTCGCCGTAGCTATCTTACCCTTAGCCTAGATGTCAAATTGTTGGGAGAAATCTCACGCAGGTTTAGCCAGCTCGTATCTTGAACAAGATGTCGCTTAGCTACAGGTGTGTTAAGCCTTCTTCACTTCGCTTGTGCTTTAGTGACATTACCTAGGAAGCTAATGGTTTATTGACGATCACCTTGGCCAAAGCCCTTACATCGATCGAGAAGTTATACCGAGCAACAGTAGCAATAATAGCCTTCTTGAACCGACCGTATCCACTGGTCACCCCACACGGGGGGTGTCCACAATCCACGATGCAGAGATGGCTTCCGGGGAATCGACCGCATTCCATGACTACCCCACACAGAGGGTGATCACACAGCAGGATTTACTGATGGCGGAACAGGCTAGCCGCCTCAGGATGTATCAACCTCTGCTACCATATCTGGGCTCAACCAACCCGGATTATTATAATGCTACAAATACCAACCCATACTCCCGCCATTATCGCCCCTTCGACTCCCTACGCGCTAAACCATTCTTACCCGTACACATCCACTACCTCTCCTACTCTTCTCCCGGAAGGACTCGTCATGCTCCTGTTAGGGAACCACCAGCTTGGAGGTTGAATTACAAAATTGGCACTGGCGCATGTGGGAGTGTATTCCTAGAGAATGTTCACATAATTGGAATGAAGTCGCCTGAGTTATGGGCCGTGAAGAGAATACCACGAGACTTGGCAAACTTCACTTTCAAGCGGTATGAAGCTGAGATCAATAATTTATAGGCATTAGCTAGAGTAAGTATTGCCCCGCCTTTCGTCGTTTCATAATCGGCCTTATTCTCGTTCAATTTACCTCGAGTCTTGTCTAATATGTGGACAGCACGAATGGTTCGTCAAATTCAACTCTACCTATCAGGATACCCACTACATGTACATTACTATGGAGTATATGCCAATGGGGGATATGTCGCAGAGCTTTGCCGATGGCTACCGGTGGAATGAAAGTGATACAAAGGTTGTAATCAAGCAGCTGCTCCACGGATTAGTAGTAATGCATCAACAAGGAATCACACATCACGATCTGAAACCCGAGGTCTGTGTCCTCCTCCCCTAAAACACTATTGCCAAAACCTAATAGTCACTAGAACATATTCCTCTACCTCCCGGAGAATCAGACAAATATCCTCCGGGTTAAAATCGGTGACTTTGGTACCTCAAAGCGGATCCCACTGTCTAACACTTCCACGTATCTGAAAACTACCACTAGCACGCAGGGTTACATGGCGCCCGAAGTGCATGACACATCGCAACCGAAGACCAACAGGGTAGACATCTGGTCTCTCGGATGTGTCTTGTATAGGATGTTCACTGGCAGTCTCTTGTTTAAAGACTCCTTCGCGGTATTGAAGTACTCCTAGACCGCTCCCTCTTCACCCCTACTGCTTGACAACCTTGGCTTCAGTATCCCACGTGCCTCCTTCCTCCGGGATGTTCTGCAACCAATTCCGGAGGATCGACCGAGTGCTGAGGATTGTCTGGAGAACGCCTGGATCATGAGCGAAGTTCCAGAACTAGAGTACTCTATTGGACAAGACCTCTACACAAGATTGTCTAAGATCATCCACCGAGCGCCTAATGTGCATTCATTCCCTGATATTGTCGCTAATCGGGCGGTGGACAGCAGTTCCGCACAATGAGAACCTTTGGTTGCTATTAGGTAGTCAAGACGAGAGGCTGGACCCAAGGAGTGGGTTTCCTCCCTAATCCTTTTTTCACTTACCATGTGTCTATTTTTTCTTTTCGCCAGTGTTTAGAGAATTCATAATGGACGAACAATTTTGTAGTATGTCTCCTCGGAACCCCTAAATACAGCACTGGGTCCGTAGGTTGTTCCATGGGTGAACACCGGCCTTGGTTAAATTTAATTTTTACTTACCTGGGCTTGAGTTTTACTACAAATCAGGTTATTCTTTTTCTTTTTTTGTGTATTCAGGGTGTGCAAAGCTTAATTTGCTCACTGTCAGGTTCGCGATTTCCGTGTTGCCTGTATATAGCAGTTTCCGGGTTCATTACATTCAGCCCCTACATGTTGTTCTAGTTTTTTCTACCCAAAGGGCTAATAGCAAGAGTACTTCTTATGCTTTTGGTCAAACAGGGTATTACAAGTTTTTTCTCTCTCCTTAGCTTGGCACTAAAGAGCTCTATATATAACAAGTGGTCATTCATATACTCCCTTCACTCGTTACCCCTATGACAGCTAGCTATTATTAAAATTTAATAATATATGACTTTTTAACCTCACTACCGCGTTATTTTCGATTCCTATACTTATACTACTCCCTAGAATCTTCTCCCGTTTCCCAATTTCAAACCCTCTATCTAATATCATACAAGAAATTTCAGAATTTATTTGAGCCGGTTTATCTACCGGTCTGGTTTTTAAAATTTGGATGATAATATTAGATAGTGGCGCGTCAACGGGCATAATTTCCCAATAGGCAGTGCCAGAGTGTTTACCTAATTTTCTACCGTCTTAAATTTTTGGATATATGATAGCCAGACGGTTAAAACATGACGTTGCAACGGAGGTGCGTTTGGAATCTACACCAGACACTAACTAGACGGCACGCTACGATAGGTAAATAGGCCCTTAGTACTGGCAAGGATTAGATAGTGGATCTGCGTAAGCACCTGACGGGGCGGTGGTATTAGGCGGGATTTTTTCATAGATGCTTAATCGATGGCATATCAGACCTTTACCTTAAATCTAACCTGGAGACTGGATGTCTTGATATCACACCTGCTCTTGCTTAGATTCATTCTTGGAAAAATTTCTATTGTTTTGGACCAGTATTCGGTGATATTCCGAGACTTTTCTTTGGTGACACCTATCTTCCTTGCACTTTTAGAATTTTTTTTGCCTTCTCTTACAAATCCAATCTTTTGTATCAACACATTTCCTCTCCCGATTTGCATCTTGCCCCATTCAAGATCGCAAAGCATGCCATGTGTGGAGCTTGTGTTATTGTGAAGTAATATGAATACTACTAGTACGCGCCAGTGACAAATGACATCTGTTCGTATGTGGTTTCTTTCTCCTCTCAAACGCTTCTTTCAGATCTCCACCTTTCTTCAAGCCCAGTCCTATTCAGGACTAGCATGCGTCGTCTCTTATTGTTCCTATATGGTTTCTTTGATGATCATTGTTTTCTTGATTCCTTGCTGTGGGTATTGAGGGTTCCCAGTAGTAATGGCAGGACTAAGCTACATCCTTCTTGTTATTCATATGAATATCGCTTTCCCAATCAATAATCTTAACTATTATCTATTACCACTTCTCTATCAAGCGATCTCATATTGCTACATGAAGTAAGATGTGAATCGTGTAGCTTAAAAATAGATTTGGAAAGGACAATAGAGTGCGAGAAATTAATCGTTGTTTTGCTTAATCCTCCAATCTTACCAGAAGTTACCAGACTATTATATACAAGGAGAACACATTCTTGTTGACATTCCAGGATCCACTTGAT
>Ga0307507_10003967_pt1 | contig 27212 bp, 14 predicted proteins | sample 7_EM_MG_FD_207223 | JGI IMG/M metagenome (GOLD analysis project Ga0307507, IMG submission 207223) | Populus trichocarpa ectomycorrhiza microbial communities from riparian zone in the Pacific Northwest, United States - 7_EM | ecosystem: Host-associated > Plants > Roots > Unclassified | place...
GTCCTCGTCCTTCCAGTCCTTAAAGGTCCTCGTCCTTACAGTCCTCAGACCCTCCTACCTATATCCCTACTACATCGCTCTCCGCTAGCACTCGTCTCGAGTGCTAGATACAATGTAAAGCTGAGGCGAAGGAGCGAAACTAATATGGAAAACGGAGGAGACGAAGAAAAAAAATGTAACCGCGGGGCGTATTGCGGATATTGACTCTCGAATGGCTCGGGGTTGCGGAGATCGAGGTTAAGGTATAGACTCGAAAGGCTCGGAGTACGGAGATCGAGGTTAAGACGTAGATTCTTGTCGCGGTGAACTCGAGGTAGTATAGATCTTTAACTGAGATACGAGGCGAGGGTAGACTGAGATGGAGATACGGAGGGAAGAGATCGGCAACCTATAGTCTTACACTGTAATCAAGACACAAGGAACGTAGCCCGCAGGGTGCACTCCCTGCAGCCGGCCTAGGAAACTCGGGACATGAAGCAGAAGCATAGCTAGAAACGGAGAACTCTAGGGCCTATCGTATAAGACAGAGAGATCGGTAACCCATAGGCTTACACTGTAATCAGGACACGAGGAACATAGCCCGCAGGGTAAACTCCCTGCAGCCGGCCTAAGAACTCGGGACGTGAAGCAGTAGCATGGCTAGAAACAGACTCGGAGACGGAGACAGAGACGGAGACAGAGAATATCGGCTCGAATTAATTTAACGTGCAGAGATTTTACTGGGTTGGCATTGTCATAGAGTGCGAGGATAAGAATCCCGCCCGGGGTAGGGTCGTAGCTTTAGAAACGAAGCTTTGGAACGGAGGTGGAAACAAGCCCTACCAGGGGCGTAAGAGATGACACGACATACTGTCACAGTACGTGCAGAGGGTCAACGAGGTAACTGTGACTGTGTATTATTAACAAACGATGTCGTGTGAGGATCTATGTACAGGAGACGAGGCAGGTATATATACGTGTTGCTCAGGGGTCAGGTCCGTGCTCATGCATACGCGTAGCCATAACAACGCGTCAGGTCAGTGCCGTGACATATAGGTTATTCTTCCGGTGTATATATTTAGTATAGCGTCTAATACTCCTTACTATTCTTTATAGCTATATAGGGCCTAAGTTCCCTATAGGGAGCTTAGCTAGCTTTTTACTAACTTTTTTAATCTTTAGTGTGGGTAGTATAATATAAGTAGTCTAGGGTGGTATAGTATACAGATCCGTTATAGGTTAAGCTATATATCCTTTTTAAAAGCCCGGTCCCTATATATAGTATTAGCCTAGTAAATAGTACTTATCTATAGCCGTATAAGGTTCTCTATTATAATACTATTTTTTTTATAAAGGAAGGTATTAGAGGTATAGTTTTAGGCTAAATAAGCTGTCTATTCTATATATTAACCTATAAGCCTAAATAGGCTAGCTATTTTCTTTCTAAGATTATATTATAGCTTTTAAGGTCCGTAATAAAGAAGGGGATGTTATACTACCTTTATCTATTAACACAGAGATAGATCTATAAGATGGTTATAATAGGTAGTCCTATCCATCTGTTATACCTATAAATAGAAATTAGCTTAAGTAGTTCTTCTAAAGGCACATTTAAAAAGTTAGCCAGTTTTATAGCGTACTTTATATTAATTAAGGTAAAGGTATTTACTCCAAAGTTAGCTAAAGCAAAGGTTAAAACTTAATATCTATTACGGAATAAAGTATAAGGGATAGTGTAAATTCTTCTACTAACTAGCTAACCTAGATTAATATATAATATATTAATCCCTTTTAACTTTAGAGAGAAGTCTTCCTTTAGGGTTCCTCTTTTTCTAGCTCTATATTATTCTCCTAAATTAATAAGACCTTATTTATCTTTGCCGTTATTAGGCAGTCCTTTATAAAGTAGTCTTTTTAGCTATATAAAAAGTAAGCTCCTTAATTACTAAGGGCTTACTTATAGAGGTTACTATATATAGGCCAAGTCTATACTAGGCTTATAGTAGGACTAGCTATATAACTAGCTACTAGATTAATAGTAGGCTAAATAGTTAGTATTATAGGAGTTACGGCCTATACTAGGGCACTATTAACTATTTTTATATTATTTATAGTCTAGTTTAGAGGGTTCCTAGCTCTATACTACTTAGTATATACCTTAATTTAATAGAGGCCTTAATTAATAGCTAAGCACTAGTCCGTTAGTTCCTTTAGCGTCTATATAGTGGTAAAGACTAGTAGTATAGCTTATTATAGATTTAAGGTAAGCTTATTAAATAGGTCTAATAGTAAATCTTTCTAGAGGATTTTGGCCTAGCTAGCTAGGTATAAAAAACAGTTCTAAAAGGCTAAAAAGGTCTCCGTTATTTTTATATTTAGGCCTTTATAGTTAAGGCGGGCATTTTATACCTTAAAGGGGTCCTTATAAATAGAAGATAAGTAGTTAATTATTTCTTCTTTAGAAATAAAGGGGTCTATTAAGTCCTCAGCGTATTATAGGCGTAGGTATATCTAGGTATCCCTACTAGTATAGCCAAAGATATAGGCTATTCTGGCTTAAGGGGTAGGAAAGTAGTCCATATTAACTTTAAGCTTATCCTATAACTAGAGCTTCTAGTTATTAAAGGTAGGATTAGTTCCATCTATAAGTAATAAGGGGTCTATAACCTTTGCGGACTATAATAATACTATATAGGCCTTAGAGGATTTATTAAGGCGCTAGAATAGGGCCTATAGGACTATAGCAAGTCTCTAGGTATTTAATAATAACTTATTATTAGATATAGTGTAACGGAACCTTATAGTAGGAACTATAGTAGGTTCTGTTATTAGGCTAGGTATATAGGTAAGAACAAAATAACAATATAATAATAACTGGTGGAGTGGTTGCCTAATAGATTAACTCTAATTGTATTCTAAGATTCACTATAAGGAGAGAACTATCTATAGTAGGGACTGAGGTCCTTTAAATACACAACCGTACTCCTAAGAAATCCTCTCTTGTACGTAAGGTACGTGTTATATATATTATATATAGACGTACACTGCGTATACTCTGTACACCGCGTATAACATTATATAACTCGCTTACTATTCCTTGTTATATGGTTCCACTGAATCCATCCTGGACTGTGCCTATATTAACCAACTAGCTTCCTATAACTCTTCCCTAAGTAGTTATAACATTGTACTTAAAGCGTCCGTAATACTATCTCCCTCCTTTTTATCTTTATCCTTAAAGATTCCTAATATCTCCAAGTCGTCTACTAGAGGTGTAATGTCCGTTTAATTAGTCTAGTTAATATCCTTACTTATTATACCTAAAGCTTCTTCTTCCTCCTAAGCGCAATGTTATGCTTATACTATGGCTGCCATACTGTCACTTAGTGAGATAATGTCGTCTTTGTGTTCTCGTTATATAAAAGCGGGGTTAGTGTATATTATAATAGCGAGTCCCTTATCTTAATAACCTTTGTTTTGCTTAGAGTGCACTAAAGCAAATATTTAATTATTCTGTGATGTTCGCTCTGTTTCTAATGCTAAGTATATACATCCTATAACTCTTAACAGTCTTCTAGTTCTCTGAGTAACTTATTATAGGGTTTTATATTTAATCTACTGCTGCGAAGCTTAAGTCTAAGTTGGCCGCTATATGTGTTAAACTCTATTATTCTGCTAAAGAAACCGCTTAGGCCCTTAAGGCTTAACGTCGCTCCTTTAAATCTTAGTAGGTTGCGTTTGCTTAGTTAACCTATCTTAAGAAGGTTTATAAGAAGGTTTATTCTAAGGAGTGGAAACTGGTTTAGTAGGGTCTTAATAAGCTAGGTAATAAAAGGACTAACTTTCCTCCTATAAGGGAAACAACTCTAAGTAGCTTAGCAATTGCTCCTTTTGGGTCCCCCTTAAGTGACTTGTTTTTTGGCAATCCTTTTTTATTAATATTGCCTAACCTGCTCTCTTTTGATACTCCTGTATCTTTCCTATAGCGTTTTTTAGGTTACTTAGTAGTTCCTAGGTAGTCTTACTGTAGCCTATCCACTTTACTTTATACTATATTTTATTATCTATATCCTTGTGACTAATAATCTTTAAAACTTGCTATTTGTCTTTCTTTTGTCCTCTATATATATCTGCCTTATAGACTGGTGGCTTTAGTATTGCGATATATTGTATAGGGTAGATCTTTATTTTGGCTAGTAGGTTTAACTTATATATAACTAATGAAATTCTTTGCTTAACTTTAAAAGGTCCTAGTCTAATATAGTCTAACTTCTTACTTGGTTGTTGACTCTTAAAATTTTTGTATAGTAGCTACACTTTATCCCCCTCCTTAAGATCTAGTCCCTTAGATCTCTTAGCATTATAGTACCTTTTTATTTATTCTTGTACTAGTTTAGCTGTTTCTTTAAGGTTTGTATAAAGATTTATTAATATCTCTATTCTTTACTTAGCTGTGCTACTTGTCTTTTTTGCTTAATATGGCAATAACAATGTTCTTGGCTTATATCCGTAATTTGTCTTAAATGGTAATGTCCCCATTCCTTCTTATGGTGTTGCATTATATGTAAACTATATAACTAGTAATAATAATACCCAATTATTTTGTGCGTGATTAATATAGTGCCTTAAATACTGCTCTAGTGTCTAATTTAGTCTTTTTGTTTATCCGTCCATTTGCAGATAATATGCTATAGATATTACTGCGTAAACTCCTTATTCTGCTAAAAATACTTTCTAAAATGCTGCTATAAATCTTAGATCTCTATCTAATATAATCTTATCTGGTACTCTATATCTTACAAACACTTCCTTTATATGGATTCTAGCAATATCTTCTACTAATATCTCTTTAGTATATGCTATAAAGTATCCCCACTTTATTAGCTTATCTACTATTACTAAGATCGTATTATGATCTTGTCCTATAATAGGATCTCTTAACTTTAGTAACTTAATAATAAAGTCCTATAATATAACCTCCTATGGTCTTCCTAGTGTCTTAATAGGTTATAGCCCTCCGTACAGCTTATGCCTTATTAGTTTGTTCCTTTAGCAATCTAGATATTCCTTTATAATTTATCTTACTAGTCCCTAGATTTCTTAAATAATGTACTCCTCTTAAAGTCTTAATACTAAGCCTGTAGCTCCGTTGTGTCCTTATATTATTCCCTTATAGAATTCCTTAATAAATTCTTCTATAATAGACTTAGGCATATATATTGCTTCTCTGTTTTTATATTGCTTTAAGTCTAGATCCTTTGCCTATGCTTCTTAGATCTTTTATATCTAATTACTTTCTGGTAATTTATAGATCTGACTTTCCTTGGTTGCTGTAATCTTTGGATAATTATACCTAATTAATCTGTCTTGATTCTTTTGCAATAAAGCTCCTAATAGCTTTTTATTACTTTATAGTTTAGCCTTTCTGCTTAGAGCGTCTGTTTGTGCGTTATCTATACCCTTGGTATACTGAATTTTAAAATGGTATTCTGTAAGCATTTCCGCCCATTTAACCTGTCTTTAGTTGAGTTCCTTTATTATTAGGAATCCTATAAGGTTCTTATAGTCTGTTTTAACTATAAATGGTTTTTCTGTGTCTTGTAAGAATGCTCTCTATTTTTTAAGTGCTATAACTATACCTAACAACTCCTTGTTGTAGATGTTATAGTTTAACTCTAATAATGTTATCTTTTGACTATAGTATGCTACTAGGTGCTATCTATTTTAATGTTTCTATATAAAGTATGCCCCTAGTGTAAAGTCCAATACATTTATTTCTATAACCGTCTTTAGACCTAGTTAATAGATTTTAAGAACTGGCTCCTGGGTAAACAACTCTTTAATTCTTTTAAATGGTTCTTATTACTTCTTTCCCTATACCTATAGTTCTTCTTTCTTTATTAACTGTGTAAATGGCTTAATATTCTGTGACTATTGCGTTATAAACCTTCTATAGTAATTATAAAACCCTAGGAATAATCTTAACTATATAATATTCTCTAGTTCTTGCTAATTTACTATAGCCTTGATCTTCTTTGGATCTATGCTGAGTTGGCCTAGTTTAATAATAAATCTAATAAAATTGGTTTTTTGGGTGAAGAACTTATATTTCTTAATTGCTACTGGTATTTGTTCTTTTTATAGTCTCTTTAAGACCCACTTAACGTGTTCTCTATACTCTTCCTTACTCTCTAAGTAGATAATAATATTATTGAGGTATACTATAACAAATTTATCTAGGTGTTCTTCTAATATACTATTAATTCGCTTCTAGAACGTTGCTGGTGCGTTTATAAGCCCGAATTATATAACTAATGGCTTATATAGTCCTTTCTTTAACCTAAAGGCTGCCTTCTATTTATTGCCTTCCTTAATTCTGATTTGATGGTACACCTATCTTAGATCTATCTTTGTAAAGATCTTTGTGTTGCCTATCCTATCTTGGATTTTGTTAATTAAGGGTAAAGGATACCTATCCTTCCTAGTAATGCTGTTTAACTGTCTATAGTCTATATACATCCTAAGTTTTCTATTTTTCTTTAGGATAAATAGTACTAAATATCCTGCTAATAACTGTAATAGTCTAATGTATCCCTTATATAAGTTCTCCTAGATAAACTCCTTAAGCGCTACTAACTCTGTTTTAGTAAGCTTATAAATTAAAAAGAACTTTAGACTTATTCCCTCTTTTAATTCTATTTTATAGTCCTAAGCTGTATGCTTTAATAGCTTTTCACTTTCTAGTAACCATAACTTTTTACTATACTTATGGTATCTCTTTAATATATAACTTAAGCCTTGCTTAGTCTCTTTATATATCGCTCTAACTTGGTACTATACTAACTTGGTTTACTGTTGCACTTTATACTGTTATATATCCTTGATATTAACCTGACCTATAACCCAATTAATCTTTAGATTGTACTCCTATAACTAAGGCATTTCTAGTATTGCCTTGTCCTGTCCTAATAGTAGGATATTAAAAGACATTCTAACTGGTCTCCCTTTAATAGTTAACTGAATAGGTCCTGTTTTAAGATTAATAATACCTCCTTTATAGGCTATCTGATCTTCTAAAATTATTATAAGTGGATATAGGTGTTTCTTTTGTCTATATAGTAACCCTATTCTTTTTACTGCCTTTAGTAATATATAGTTCCTAGTTGCTTTACTGTCTACTAACGCTTTAAACTACTGATCTTGCCACTTAGCTTATAAATTTAGATGTTATCCTTGAATTCCTTTAAGGGTTTAAGGCTCTAATACTAGTTCCCTCTGGTTCTGTGCACCTCCCCTTTTCCTAACTATTGGCTGCTAGATCCTGCCTGTACTTAGTCTAACTTTGGCTAATACTTAGTTTATTTCTTTTCCTCTATATACTATAGATAAGTGTTCTCTGGGCATTCCCACTACTATTGTTTATCTAGGCATTTTTCCGTAAGGAATCTTCCTAGTTAAAGTATTAAGTCCCCTTAACCTTATACTTCTACTGGGTGCCAACTATGTATATACTTAGCATTTCTAAACCGCTTTTCTTTTGGTGCCTAATATATCCTTACTAGGTACTTCCGGTTCTTGTCTTTAGGTGCTCTATGTATATTGCATATATTATCTATATAAGCTATCCACAATAGTGTATAATACGCTGTATGTTTTGGGTTAACTCTTAGTTTGTCTTTATCCTTAAGTTTAAACCTATACCTAGTTAACCTGACCACTAGTATTTCTGCTATGGGTACTAAGATTTGTTGCTTGCTTTTTTAGTTCTTAGATTCTTCTTCTAGGTTCTTTAACATTATAATTAATACTCCTTTAATGTAACTTATGCGTTTTTTAGTAATGGGTTGGTCTTGGATAACTTTCTTGTCTAGCTATATGTAAAAGTCTTTCTATTTATCACTATGTCGTTGCCTATACCACTTCCCATATAACTGGTTTAGTGTGTATAGTCTATCCATTAGAAAGTACCTTGTTATTACTATATTATGATATCCTTTAGTATGTCTTTCTTTAAACCTAGTTAGAATACCTAGATTTTTTTTTATTCTAGTTTATCTAACTACTTTACCCTAGGTGTCCCTGTACTTGGCCTATTAGTAACTCTTTGTATAGGTACTTTGTCCTTTATATAACCTAGTATAGCTAACCTTTTATCTAGCTTTTGCTCTTGCTATATAATAATTCTTGTTCTAAACTTATTTATAGTTTCTTATTTTCTGTGTCTTATAGCTGGATCTTTATAGTTATTTTACTTTTTAATCCTGGTATTAATTGTTTAATCTTTAGGCTAAACACTATATTTACCTAGAATTGCTAACATTCTTATTTATTCCCTAAACTTATAGTTCTTAAACTTGTATCCTATACTTATTTGTTTGTTACTAAACTAAGTTACTGCCCTTTCCTATTAGTTTTTGTCTATTATGGGTCCTTAGGTATATTTTATCTTGTCTTAAGAATTTTAAGCTTTTCTTATCTTTGCTTAAGAATCTTAAGCCTATAGCCTTTTACCTTTATTAAGTAATGAGCTAGTATTAGCAGTTGTCTGCTTACTTAGTTTCTTCTAAACGTTACTCCTATTATCTTATAAAGTAATGGAAATTGTATCTAATAGTGTTGTAATACCCGTTATTAAACCTTATTTTGTGATGGTTTTAGTCTCTACTTTTATTTTAACTTCTTTAAGGTTTATATGCTCCTAGTAAGCTGCCCTTATTGCCTTATTATTAGTAAATGCTTCGCCTATGTTAAATTTATTGTCTTTAATGTCTAATCTATAAGCTGGTTTATTGGTTCCTTTAAACTTAGATAATAATGGCTCCTATAGCTAATAGCTTGCGCTATACTTAGCGTCCTTATAAATTTAGTATGCGTTGTTATAACAATATGCAAAACTATTAATTAAACACTCTTTTATTCCTTATAGTGTACTATTGTCCCTTTATATATACGTGCCGTTTGCTAGTCTAGTTCCCTTTACCGCGTAGTTACTCTAACTACCTTTATAGTCTCTGGCAAAATGACCTTGTTTTCCGTAATTTATATAAGCCCTATCTTTAAACTATTTTTCTTGCTGTAGAGTCTGCCTAAATGTCTTCTGCTGCTAAGATTTCTGGTTTAGCCTTTGCTTCTAGGTCCTTTAATTACTTAATCTTTAACCTTTAGGTTTCCATAATTTCTTTTCCCATCTTTAGGTTTCTTTAGTACTACTTAGGTCTATTAGCTCTGCGCCATTCCATGGTTTTTAACTCTATATCTATTATTGTGTACTCTATGCCTTATATAATTATGGAACTCTGTCTTGCCCTCTTTTAGCTTGTTCCCTTTAGTAGATCCTATTATTAATCTTTATTAACTAATCTATTAACTCTCTTAGAGTATCCGTATCTTCTATTAGGATAATTATGTCCTAGACTTTAGCCTTAAGTCCTTATTTATACTATGCCATAAGCGCCTTATTATTCCACTTAACCTATATGGCTAGTGTTTAAAACTATGTTGTATACTTAATTGCTAAAGTGCGTTATACTAAGTTCTAAAGCTTTTATTCTGCTGTAGTTGTGGCCTCTAGGTCTCTAAATATCTATATTAGTTATTCTGCGAACCCGTTCCAACTAGCAAATATATACCATACGTCTTAGTTAGTAGTTATTATACTATTAGCCTATATTTCCGTAAGATATAGCTTAAACTACTTAAGTGCCCCCCCTATTAGGAACAATCCTATATAGGCTACTTAATCTAACAATATTGCTAACTTTACTCCTTTCTGTACTACCTTAAAGTGCATTTATATAAGAAATCCCTTAAGCTTCAACTTCTCTCCTAAGAATTGTTTAATTAAAGGTAACTTGATTTTTGCTGCTCCAATTCTATTAATGCGTTCTTTAAGTATCCTATTATTGTCTTATAAGTGATTAACCATTTCCTATAACTGACCTCGCGTAACCACTTAAGAATCCCCCTTGTCTATACTAGTATTACCTAGCCCTAAGGTTGTGGCTGCTGTTAACGCCGTCGTGACTAGTACTCTAGGTGGCATGTTATTCGATCTTGTTTAATACCGTAACCTTAGTAGTGAATATATAACGGAACCTTGTAGTAGGAACTATGGTAGGTTCTATTATTAGGCTGGGTATATAAGTAAGAATAAAATAACAATATAATAATAACTAGTGGAGTGGTTGCCTAATAAATTAACTCTAATTGTATTCTAAGATTTACTATAAGGAGAGAACTATTTACGGTAGGGACTAAGGTCCTTTAAATACACAACCATACTCCTAAGAAATCCTTTCTTGTATATAAGGTACGTGTTATACGTGTTATACATAGACGTATACTGCGTATACTCCGTACACCGCGTATAATATTATATGACTTGCTTACCATTCCTTGTTATATGGTTCCACCGGATCCATCCTAGACTATGCCTATATTAACCAACTAGCTTCCTGCGACTCTTCCCCAAGTAGTCATAACATTGTACTTAAAGCGTCTGTAACATATAGGGGTATCTCTAGCTTTAAGCAGCTCTTATAGTTATTTAATTTTAGTATTAGCTGCTATAAGCTCCGCCTAGGGGTTTAAGATAGTAATTGTTTTACTATTAGAGGTATTTAAGGGTCCTATAGCAGCTTTACCAGCTACTATTTTTTTGGCATAGTGGTAAGGGTATTATAATTCTAGGTAATTTCTTTAGGGGTTCTAGTCTATGCGTGTCTGGTTCTTAGGGATCTTTTTATATTCCTTTTATGTTCTTAGGGTTCTGTCCTATCCTTATAGTCCTAGTAATGTCTTTGGAGTCCTTTTCTATATCCTTATCCTATTCGTGGTCTTATAAATATATTTAAGTTCCTTTTTAGGAAGAAAGAGTAGTATAAGCTTTAGATAATATTAGCAACTTAGTTAATTAAGGCATAAGCACAGCAAAAAGGACGCATGCAAGCCTGTATAATTGGATTGTCTATAAATGAGGATCTAAAGCTAGAGAAAGGAAAGGAGAAGAAGAGCAGCGCCGGTCAAAGTAGGGTTCTTTTATGTGGTCCTCTAGTCACGTGACCGCAAGTTCTGCCAAGTTCTGCCAGCCAAGTTCTGCCGTTTTCTGCCAGAGCCGTGACACTTTATAGTAATTAGTTATAGGGCGACAGCTAGTATACGATTAGGAGTAAGCTTCCAGGTATTAGCTTTGTAAGAGCTATCTACGCCGTATCCTTTCCAAACGGCGTCAACGAGGCCTTCTAGCATCGCCTCCTCTATCTTAGTAGTCCATCTTACACGCGGCTTCTTTGTATTCGTAGGCCTCGCGGGTGTCGCGGGCGTCGCAGGCGTTGCCGTAGCTCTACTTCGGCCTCTAGGGAACCTAGGGGAGGGCGTCGGGGGCGTTAATTAAGGAGTAGGAGCCATAGTAAAAGTCGCGATAGAGGCTGTAGTAGAGGTGCTCACTTAAATCGCTCATTAAGATCGATCGCGTATTGTGCGACGTCAGATTCTAGGCTTCAATCTGGAGGCCTACCGAACGATCAGCTTAATTATAGGTTCAACTGAGCCATGGCAGTAGCCGCCACTAATTACAAAACGGTCAACACTAAAAGACGCACTTATACAAGAGATTCTGATCTGGCGTCAGTTCGCAACAGAATGACCCCTTAACCTAACCTAACATCATCGCTCACACGCGCTGACGGGCCTCAGCTCCTAATAGATATGCTACTCCCAACTCGTTCCCAATGGGCAGAGCAATTCAACACCAAGTGGGGCTTAGTAAATAGTGAAAACCATCTCGTTCATATTTCCAAACCATGCAGGCAATCGCTGCCCTTCCTGTTTAATAGAAAAATATCCAATGCGTTGCATGGCACCTTCCCGTTCTGGATGAATTCCAAGGATGAGGTATGCTCGAAATAAATTAGTAGTCACTGGACTGCACCAGTCTTGGAAAATTAGAGCGCAATAAACACTTCCCACAACCGGAACATTGCTTTCGACTGAACTGTTGGCATCATCCCGACAAAAGGTAGAGAACTCTTTAATGTTAAGCTCACGGATTTTGCAATCGAACTTGGTGGAGCCTGAAGAACGGAAAGGTGAAATTATTTGCGTGCTAGCGTATCCCGGCCGACTTAGCCAGTACTGAGGTTCACTATTAGTTTCCGTTTGTATTAACTTCAGAGAGCATAATATTGCTGGAGTTTTTATGCGTATTGTCCCGGAAGAGACCTCTCCTGTTGTGTTCCGTCCTTTGTGGATTGATTGACAATCCAGGACCTGGCATCTTAAATTTGGAAGTCGAGGGAACTCTAGGGCATCATTCCACCTATCGTGAGTCCCTCCCTCGATAGAAGCCCAACTCCAGGAAGGAGCAAAAGATTTGCTCGGTCGGCCGCATGAGTTAATACAGGACCAACACAGTCCCCTCCAGATGTCGGCTCTCCAAATACCAGCAATATACATATCCTCGAGGAGCAATGAAAACTTTGCGGCAAGCGCAGAGAGCGCGGTAAGCCTATCTGAATCCTTCGTAATGTCACGGTGAATGTATGGAATAACGATTTCTGATATCCAGTAGTTATACGCTTGTACGGGATCTTCGCTGATTTCAAGAATCTTGGTATAAGACCGTCGATTGAATTGATTGAAATTTCGAACGGGGCCGCAGAATGGATCTGGGAAGACTCCGCTTCCACATTCACATAGAGCTCCTTCACGGCATTCCATAAAAACGCAGGATGAGTAAGTTAGCAACCGGCGAGGAATTAGTCTTTCTTGTAAAGTCCAGGCTCTGGTAGATAGGACATCTGGCGGAGATGCCGTTCGGAAGTCATGTACGTTTCTAGCACGAATGCCGGAAACAACGATGCCTTGGAACTCAAAGAGCACATCTCTTGACTCATAAAGGCTTTCTCTCCGTGGTGTTTGTAAGAAAGCCAGTTGTGTCACTAGCGGCATTTGCAGCTGCGAGAGTTACCCAGGAGTCTTCATAAATGTCGCTCATTTTTGACGACTCAACATCCCAGTCATCGCTATTAATTAGTGTAAGTTGTTGATAGAATCCCAGAGTTTTCGAGTGTGCTCACATGTCATCTTGAATTATACAAAGGGAGTCAATCCAAAGGTAACGCAATCCGAGCTCTTTCGTAACAATGACTGCGTCTTGGAATGTTTGTGGAAGATCATCGTATTTGATACCGGCTTTTCGCTCCTGTAAATTTTCCCTTGTTGTCGTGAAATGCTGCCCAGTGCCCCAGCAGTGGCTTATCGCCACGTATTTCACCAGCTCTCTGAGGTCATCAACCAAACGTAGTACGCCAGCCTCGTGCTTTGAACTATCAATGTCAAGCAAGCGGCGAGGAGGAAGACTTGGCCCCTGTGGGCAGCGAGAGTGTAACTTTTGACACTCATCAATCCAATTTGTAACCTTATCGTAGACCTCTTCATCGTCTATGTCTGTCGGAATATCTTCTGCGTAGCCTAATAATGGAATCATGCCCGTTTCGCCTACAGTGCCTAAGTTAGTAGCATTTCAGATGTTGAGGCCTGAATCTTACCTTTAGATTGATAAATCTCTATTGTCCTTCGTTCTTCGTGAAGAGCCCATGACACATAAAAAGGCTTACCCGGCTTGGCAATCACAGATACATTAGTGGTTTGATTGACTGGGGGAAGACGAGCACCCAATGCGGTAATACTACTGTAAATCAACAAACAGAAAAGACAGGATCCTAGGTCTGCAGCTTCAGCTAGGTTGAATATATCAATTCGAATTGCAGCTGACGGGGAAGAGGAGTCAGAGTCCGTTGTTGTGAGCGCGTCACTCAGTGTGTCTTGAAAAGCATCCTCATTTGTATTTTCCTGTCGAAGCCCCAGTTTTAACTTAGCCTCAGCACACGTCGAGCATGTGTAATCAATCAACTCTTGTTGGTCAGGATGCCTTAAGAATGTAGGCCCAGTGCCTTTCCATGGTGAGGTACTGCTTGATGCCATTCAGTTCCAGGCGGGAGAGTCTACAGATTTGTCACTATACAGATTACCTCGGAATAATGAGGGTGTTTCTTCTTTGCGACAGAATTCCTAAAATTCACTTCTTCCTGGTTAGGCTGAGTTGCACTGAATTGTTTACCAAGTGGTCTCTCGGCGTCTCTTTATCCCTCACACTGGCAATACCTATCACATATCGGGGGGTCATTTGGCGGTTACGACCCGGGTTAATACGAGGTTAGGGGATAGCTCCCCCCCGATACTGTGATTGTCAAAATATCGGTAAAAATCGCCAAGCCACACGACGCGCATCACCCCTCCATCAAAACAATATACCCCCCATAGCCCCGCCAATATAGCTCTATCTTTAATAAATAGAGACCTATTTTATAGCCCTACACTATAGATATAAAAGCAGCCCTTATTTATACAAATTAGACCGATATTGGTGGAATTATATAGGGTGTTTTATCATCGCTCTAAATTTTAAATTGAGGCTCTGCGCTGACTAGGAGTCTTTGCCACCTCGCGCACAGTTTTCCTTACCAAAAAAAGCCAAAAAAGACCTTTTTATACTACCTATAACTTAATAACCTTCTAATAAAAATTTATAAAAATTTAAATATAGCTTATTAAATATTAAAACTATACTTTTATAATATAAAACTATCATGGAGTCATGGACTATGAGAGGCCGCAAATTCCTTCTAGCTACACCAGATGTAAATCTCTGATATGAGCATTTAGGAAAGACTCTTTGATGAAATCGGGGCTTGCTAGGCAGTGAAAATTAGCATGGCAGAATTGCGAAGGTAAACGTGGACACACCAAGCAAAAATTCCCATCTCTATTGTAGAGAAGGCCGAAAAAGTGACCTGGCTGTTTGCCGGGTTTTCCGGGCGCATAATGACATGTAGTGCACGTAACTCTCTCACACGTACAATACAATATTGCTGTGGTCCCGGCTCTGAGATCAATAGGTCCGCGTATAGATCGCACTCCGGGCCAACCGAAGCCAATATTGCAAACCATGTCTTTCGCACTGAAAGCATATGTCGATCCCGTTGACCGAACGGTGTGAGAACGCACCCCCTACGTGGTGCGGCGCGGTGTGGTTGGCCATCGAATTGGACTAATACGCAAGCAAGGGGACTTAACCTATCAAAAATATGCCGTTAACTATGACGTAGCGGCGCAGATCGAGACAAGTCCAACATGGGGATAAGCGGAAAAGTAAGCGGTTGTTTTTGCACTAAAATACTGCTTATCCCAATTAATTCCCATACAAAACTTAGCGTATTGGTTTTTATTAGAGGGCCAAACATACCTGCGACGCACCAAGAATCATATCCAGGATAGGCAGTCATCCCGCGAAAGGCCGTGCGTGACTAACACGCGCTATACGACGATCTACAAGGGACAAAAGAGGCGGTGCATGTGCGTTGTAAAGGACATCAATGCACTACAACCAGATTGCGAAAGCCTAGAACAGTTGATGCGAGTTTCTGGCGTACAAAGGAACAGGCACTGCAGTGAGGAATTTCTCACGTTCATTATGGTGATGCTAGGAGCGGTTGTGCTGCATCTACACTCAAAATCATTTTCATATGTATTACAAAGCGCGCTACAGTAAAACCCTTTTATAACGATACGAGATACAACGATATCGTTGTATCGAGAGAGGCTTTTTGGCCCGTGAGTTACGTTTTTGGGATAAGACTCTTCCCTATTTGTCGCGCACGGACGTATGTTACTACCCTTTGCGAAAGTATTGCGAAAATCAAATTAAGCGAGCCCCGCACACACAGCATTGAATTTAGGTGATCTCACCATATAAATCGTATGACTACCACGCATACTACGCTTGCAACGCTTATATCTGCCTTCTATGCCTAAAAGGATTCCTAAATAGCAGCTCCATTAAATTTTGGTAGCTTTTCTATTTGATTGGATGGTTAAATGTATCGCGGTAGCTACAAAGTTACACCTTTTAACTATATACCGTATCCAGCTTAACTTGGACCTCTATGGAGAGCCATACCCCCCCCTAAATCTTAAGATTGGGCAACTAAGTAATATACAGGCGGAACATAAGCAAGTTTGTAACATATAACATTATAGTATTAGGTGTACTAATCTCGTATATAGGCGCTTCTTGCCTACCTAGAAGATCGCCCTACTGCCTACCTTAATAAGATGGCCTGGTTCCTATGGGACGATTGCAATATTGCGGTATTAATATCGTCAATATGGAGGACTCTTAAGCGTAATAGGTGGAGTAGGAAGGTTGTATAGCGCAGAGTATAGGAGCGATCTAAGGATCTTTATGCTGCCTAGAAGGGACGCTAATGCATATGGGACCCTAATTGCCTTATATTTATCGACGAGTCAGGCGCCAATGAGAGGACTGGTTATAGGAAGTTTAGTTAGAGTCCTATAAACCTTCCTGCAATTAATATAGTATCAATTAAGCGCTTAGAACGGTGGAGTATTCTACCTGTATATTTACTTAACAGCTTTCTCCCTAGGACTCTTATATAGCAGGGCTTAATTACTTCCAAAATATTTAACGCCTGGATTAAGTCTTCTATTCTACCACAATATATACCTAGTTATACAGTCTTGGTATTAGATAACGCCTTAATATATAAAAGTTAGGTAAGAGAGTAATTATATATATATTATAACTATATAATCTAACCAGGTATAGGAATTTATGGAGCTCTATACTGCTACTAATATCTCTATTAAGTATCTTCCTCTATACTGCCTAGAGTTTAACCTAATTAAGCTTTCCTTTTATAACTTAAAGGCGTGGATTTGACTGAACGTTCACTCAATTTAGGACTATAAGAGCTTTGGTACGTTCCTGCAATTTAGAGTACAGTGTATAGGAATCCATTGTTTAGCTTAAGGACACTTTTAACGGGCTGGCTACCTAGTAGATAACTAGTTAGGAGTACGATCTTTTAGATTTAGGTGGTGCCCTTATAGAAATTAAAAACTTACTATCCCTTTTAGTTTGCTTAAAAGGTCTTAAGCTTACGCCTTAATTAAGGTAGGAGGCCTGCTGTAAGGCCTAACTTATCTACCTATGCCTACTTGGATATTCCTAAGCGGAGCGCCTCTAAGTTATAGAAGTTATTAATAAGTGTATTAAGAATAGTCTCAAGCTCTATTATAAGCTTTAAAGTTGCCTAGCTAGGTTGCCTTTTTACCTAATTAAAGAATTCGCGAAGCCTCTCCTCAGAATCCAAGTCGCTATTAATAGGGCTAGTTGGCGGCGCTGCCAGCGTTGCCTGTGTAGTAGCTACCGGCGTTAGAGTTACCGGAGGCTGCTGAGGTGCTTATATAGGTGCCTAGTATGGATTCTGTTGCACTCCGGTAGTCATATAGTAGGTAGGTGGTGGCCCTTGGGGGGGGTAGTTGGGTTAACTATAGGGAGGATAGTAGCCAAAATCGTCAGCTCCTGCTTGAAAATAGCCCCCCGGCCCATACGCCCGCCACCCCCCCCCCTCTACCACTACCACTACCGCTGCCTCCCGTGGCCCCATTCTTGGCTAAAAGGCATACGGCAAGCGGCGCAGGAGGCTCCTCTTTAGAAGCTTTGCTATCCTTAATCTGCTTACCCCAGGCCTTTAATGCAAAGTAGTTAACTGGGTAATGGAAACAGGGCAGCTCTATATTCCCATTTACCTAATAGGTGCCTCTATTATTTAAACAGATCTTTAATTGGTAGGGCCACTGGAAGGCTACTAAGGGAGCTAGGTTTCCTATAAGAACTTTTAATAAAATATCATCGGGTAGAGAAAGGCGCTGGGCAATAGTAGCACTTAATCTACCCTTCTTTTTAGGTGTACTAGATATAGCTCTAGCCTTAAGAATATTTAATAAAAGTGTACTTGCTGGCAAGACTCTTTAGAGCGCCTCAACACTAAGGGCATAGGGAGAGGCGTATGTTAATATAGTTTCCGGTATAGGCTTCTCAGTTAATATAACTACCACCTCTATATGTAGCCCTTTCCTACCCTCTGCATGCCACGTTCTAATAATCTTATAAAGGTTGTAAACGTGTCTGGTAGAGTAAATGTCTTATAGTACCATATCGCGAGCCATAATGCAATCGTAGGAAGCTGTCGCCCTAATAGAATACTTATCCTTAAAGGATCTGCCTGCTATATTGGCTTTGACCTTATTAATCCAGGAACTAATCTTATTAAAAAACTCTCCACCAACTATACACTGCGTAGAAGTAGAAGTAAGATCTTCCTCTCCTACCTAAGCTTTCCAGATTGCTATATAGTATTAAAATACTACCTTAGGCTCTAAGGGAGCTGGCAAGCTTAAACCTATCGTAATAGCTTCCTTAGGTACATCCTTTTGTCTTAGCGGAGGCTTTAAAGCCTTTAAAGTCTTTACTAATTTAATAGGCTTCTTCTTAGAGGTTAACTTTGGATTTAAACTCTTCTGGTTTAAACCCCTAGTAGGCTTCTCAGTACGCCGAGTTAACTTAGACGCCTTAGTAGCTCTAGCAATTTATACAATTTTGACAGCTTTAAGAGCTTCGGTGGCTCCTTAACTTGGTTAAATAACACGCCCACTTACTGTCCTAAAGCCTACTTCCTTATCTGGCGGCTCTTGAGGTGGCTGGTGAATATCTAGATTAACTAGGCCTGCGTCGTCTTCGTCTTTATCGTCTTCGCCCTAATCTAAATCCTTATCTAACTCTTGGGCCTCCCCCTCCTCTTCCTCTTCCTTATCCTCGTCCTTATCCTCGTCCTCCTCGCCAGAACTAAGCGGTTGGAGTAGGCAACGAGCTAGGATAGTACGAAGGCCTACATGCAAGGGGGCAGTAGTATTGCGCTTGGTCACTTAAGGAGACTCTGTAGATTAACTGGCAGCTCGTTTCCAAAGGCTATCGCGGTTTACCATTGCGCCTACAACACCAGAAAATCGAGCTATATAAGCGATATAATGTAATACTTAAGCTTCGTAAGTAATTAAAGAACGGCGAGCGTAGTATGCGTGGTAGTCATACGATTTATATGGTGAGATCACCTAAATTCAATGCTGTGTGTGCGGGGCTCGCTTAATTTGATTTTCGCAATACTTTCGCAAAGGGTAGTATACCATTGGTATAACGATACATGTCGCACCAACCGTATCGTAATAAAGAGATTTAACTATCTCCTTTCAAAACCCCATGGCATCCTCCACTTGTGAAACCGAGATATCAGGACTCCTGAAAAGATAGCAATCACTAGATTCTCAAATGAGAAAGCAGTATTATACATTCATGCCAAACCCAAAACAAAACCCCGGTCCCGGTCCCATTTTCCGATCCGAGCCATTCAATGACTGATGTATCCTGCTGGTTTGATACCAGGTTACATGCTCTCAAAAGCTATGCCCAATTGTTCCTGCCCATTTTCCCCAAGTGCTTCCAGTGTATTAGACCCCTGTACGCCGACAGAGAGAGGGTCAATCGTGTCGTGATATCTTTCAATGCTTACATCATTCCTCCTCTTCTTCCGTTTCCTGCTCTTCCTAAGTAGATTAAAATATCTTAGATCCAACTAAGAAAATATCCCAAAGCGAGGGAAAATATCGAGAGCGCACTCCCAGAAGACTGCAGGGTGGCGGCAGCACCGTGCGACGGCTTCGCTGATCCGGTAGCCGTCGCGCCCGCGGAGGCGGAGCTTGCTGCAGTGCCCGTGTTCTTGACTGTTGATGCGCTGTTTGTTGTTGTAGCTGGGAATAGGGTCTCTGTAGTAGTCATACTTCCTCCGTTAATGATTAGTGCAGTTGCAGATGGGGAGAGCGAAATGGTTGTCCCGGATACGGTGATAACGCCTCCAGGAGTGAGAGTTTGTCCTCCGATAACGAATGTAGTTCCACCGCCTGGCAGAGCGGTATATGTTGCTGTGCCGATTGTCAAGAGCGGAGGGTTTGTGATGGGGGCTGTGGGAATGAGCGTCGTGGTAACGCCGTTCACAACGACAGCGGTTGCACCGGGTGATAGGGAGATTGTTGTGCCGGCGACGGTAATTACGCCTCCAGGAGTAAGGGCTGAGCCGCCGATTAAGTAGGTCGTTCCCGTGCCAGGGATGGCTGTGAAGACTCCATCTCCGATAGTGATTGGGGGAGGAGTAATAAGAGCGGCGGGACCGCTAAGAGTTTCTGTTGCGCCGTTGATTACTGCGTATGAAGCAGAAGGACCTAAGGAGATGGTGGTTCCAGCGACAGTGATAGTACCGCCAGGAGTCAATGTTTGACCGGCGATGATATATGAGGAACCTGAGATGGCAGTGTAGACGGTATTTCCCATTGTCAGCAGGGGACCAATGGTGACAGGTGGAGTTATAACCGGTTCGGTGTTGCCATTAATGATTACACTTCCCCCAGAAGGATTGAGAGAGATAGTAGTGCCGCTCACTGTGATAACCGAGCCTGGCGCTAGGGTTTGACCGCCGATTACAAATGATAATCCGGAGTTCCCGGTGAATGTAGTGCCCCCTACCACAATTTCAGGAGCGACTGTGACTACCGGTGTTGCTGTAGGCAGGAGTTGTGTAGAGCCTCCGATGACAAGGAAAGATGCAGAGGGGGCAAGGCTGATGACAGTCCCACTAACTGTAACAGCACCTCCAGGTGTGAGCGTCTGGCCAGGGGCCACAGAAAATTGAGTAGCTGCGTTGGCAGTGAGAGTTGTGGATCCAATAGTAAGAACTGGTGGTGGTGCAGCAGCGGTGGTCACGGCTTGAGGCAGTTTTGATGTTATTCCTCCGATCACAATTGCTGTAGCGGAAGGTGCGAGCGAGACTGGAGTGCCGCCGACCGTAATAGCTGGTCCTCCAGGAGACAGCGTTTGGGTACCAACAACTACTACAGAAGATGGTCCGATCTTGATAGTCTGTGATCCCACAGTCCCCACCACTTCGGTTTGAGCACTGGGAGCGCCATTACCATTAGCAGTTAGTCCAGCTTGACCATTTGGCTCAAGTGGTGTAGCTGCGGCTTGGTCCTTTGTTGTCGCTTCGTTGTGGGCGAATGCTGTTATAAAAGAGTTGATCTGAGATATAAGACCAGCAAGATCTGTGGCTAAGCCAATACTGTTTGTGTCTACCGAAGCTTCTGCGCTTGGGATAACTGAAGGTTGGATGAGCGGAGCGAAAGGAATAGCTGGAGTGCTCGTGGCTGGGTTCTGTGAGGCACTATCCTCGATATGCGGGGTGGGGACATAGGTCGGAAGAGTAGTACTTGTTGCCCCTGAATCGTCAAGGCCAGTTACGCTCGATTCGACGTGGACAATGAAGGGATGGTTGTGGCGCTCTTGATCATAAATAAGATCTACAACTACAAGGACTGTGACCACAGCTTGCCAAGTTCCAACGCTACAAGATGACTGAGGAATTTGCTGGAGAAAGTCGGCCGGGAGATCTCCGGATGCTACCGTTTGGTTTTCCAATCCATCACCGGTGTAGGCGTACGCGTAAGGATTTGACAAGTTGTAAGTTTGCGTATAAGATCTGCATCCAACTCTCCCACCGTCTACAGTCACAGGGACCTGTGTTTCCACTTCATAGACAGAAAAGTAAACAAACGGTGTAGTGGAAGTACTGTTGAAATTAGCCTCTAGGACGCTTTATTTCATGAAGATGTTCTTTCTGCTAAGTATGCCCAGTCCTTGGAATTTTTACTTTTGAATGATTTTGAATATCTTGGGTATAAAGAAAATGATGTCTATTTTACTGCATCCACTTTGGAAATTCCCCTGAATGAAAATTTTCACTTACGCAACAAACACAGTCCCCGAGGCACCGGTTACGGCGACACTCGCAGGCAAGGGATCAAAGGACAAATTTTCAACATCGTCCACGGGGATTGTACCGGGAGAGGGAATGGGCAGGACTGCACTTCTTGAAACGATTGATGTGATCTCAGCGGAGAGACTCGTGGCATAATAATCTGATATTGCTTCTGAGACATCGAAGCTGTCGGTTGCGGGTGCTAGTGTCAGAACGGGCGCACTGTTGGCGCTTGTCACGTTGGAAATAAGAGTGCTTAAGGTTCCCACGGCGTATTCAAATGTCGCTGCGAACCACCAGTCCACGGCAGCATTGGGCACATTGACCGTACATCCTCCACAGGTGTCGTTGGCAGGTGGCCCTTTACCAGTGGGTCTCGGGTGCCCTCCGGGATTGGTGCCGCTTCCCAGTATTGGGTATGGCGGTTGAGTGATTTTTGATGAAAGAGTGGGAGCGGATGCAGCTGATATAAGAGATGCAGCCGATATAGAAGACGCAGCCGAACCAGAAGACGCAGCCGATATAAAAGACGAGGTGAGATTCCAATGTGGACCTGGTGTATCAAGGTTTATCGTTAACTAACGGCTATACGATGCGGGTGATTATTGACGGATGGCGCACCTATCGTCTCGTATTTGCGAGCGAGAAATTGCTTGGGAGGCGCTGAGAAAACGACAGCGGGAAGCAGCGCGAAAGACAGGGCAAACAGCATCAGCATCGTGTGCCTCTATAGAGTGGCCGGCAGACAGGCTCTCTAGGCATGGAAAACCAAAAACGAGGGAATAGTAGAGCAGAATGCAACAGCGACAGCGAGTGAGCGTGGCTGATAGAAAGGGCCCCGGGATGGACGACAATTTACGTGGATAGAGTTCATCCATCTAGATCAGGTCGATGCACGGTGCAATGACTTCTCGTTGCCCGCTGGGGCCACCATGGGTTCTCGGTCCACTCAGATCATTCAGTCCCTCAGTCCAGCCAGTCCAGTCGGTAGCGGCAGTGCAGCGTCGGCGCGGTGGAACAGGTCCGTGGGAAGCATGAGGTGCATCGAAATGAGCTTGTTTATCCACGGCCAGGCCCCTTCTGCAGGAAGACCGAGCGAAATCGTCAGGCAGGCCGGGAAGAGAGCAAATCACCGCCCGCGCTGCCACTCGCAGACTCTCCGAGTAAGCCAGAGGCCCTCAGCTCCGATTTGCCCTCTGCTAGGTGGCACCCGCGCATTTCCCAGCAGCCTGTCATCTCCGGATCCCATGGACCACGACATCCCCTGGGAATAACCAGATAACTAGGATACTAGGATAACTTGGATAACTTGGATAACTAGGATAACTGGGATAATGGGATAGCCAGGGGTTTATCGCCATGATGCCTTCACACTTCAAATCGTCAGCACCAAGAGCTCTGAACGGGAGCGTCATTGCGCTTCGTCGGGCCCGACCACGTTTTGGAACGGCCAGGCAAGCCAATGGCTAGCAGGTTGGTTGCATGGCTGGGCACGCTGGGATCGAGGCTCGTGGTGGCCCCCTAACCCGTGCAAGCCCGCACTCGCCCACCGCCCTCGCTGGCGATCGCCTGGGGTTGATTACCATCAACCGCCCGCCAACTGCCTGCTGACTGCCCAAAAGGGCGAAATCTAGCGAGTCAGCAATGCGTCGGCGCTGGGTGTGGCTTTCTCCATGTCCGTTCCAGGTCATTGCCAGGTCTCAAGCTAGCGTGGCCTCTCGCGCTGATTGGTTGTGTCGCGCCCGAAGGAGCTGAGGGCTGAGCAATCTCATACCGAATTCATCATCCTCCACAGTTCGTCTTGGTGACTCTCTCGATGAAACAGAGACGTGCGCCATGGCAGGCGCTGCCCCGGCCGCACATTCTTCTGCAGAGGCCTGTCCTTGCGAGCCGCGTACTACGTAGTAGACCCTTCTCCTCCCAGCATGGGCACAAGGTCCCCCCAAACGTTGCCCGGCGTACGAGTGACTCCGTGCATTTCGGAGGTCCTTGAGCAGCGCCGTCGCCTAAAATCGCGGCCTTGGCTTCCTCCACTCCTAACTTTTTCCTCAACACCACCATTACGTCTTGTCTGCTGCGCTTCTTAGCCGTCTCTTCATCTTTTCGCCGTCGCACCTTAGCACTTTTGCTGGCACGGATTATGTCTCCACGCTTGCGCGCAGACTACTGTAATTTGCTATGACATTCGTTACTGTAACTTTTATTTTCCCCACCCAATCCTAGACTCCAATGCTCAGCTAGAGCGGCCATGCTCCGCTTCCGAGCTCTGCGCTTTTCATTCGGAAGCTTTCTTCTCTTTACAGTTTTCGCAATACGCCTCTCCTTTTGCCTTGCCGATGTGCTTGTGGAGAGGTCGACAGTAATACCCGCGCCCATATCTGTAACACCGGACCAAAACTGGGATGGAATCGACGGCCAGTGGTCAACCTTCACTCTGCGCGTAGGAACTCCACAACAGTTCGTCCGCACCTTTGTTTCTACCGCCAGCCAGCAAACGTGGGTGGTATTGGCGGAATCATGCAGCGATAAAAGCAGTGCAGGGTCATGCACCCAAGCTCGCGGTTGGACCTATAACGTTTCTCAATCTTCGACATGGCACCAGATCGGTTACTATAGGCTTTGGACTGAAAGAAACCTGGGATATTCTGGAGATGGGCAGTATGGCTATGACACGGTTGGACTAGGAGGACTGGGCGCCGAAGGGCCGACGTTGAAGAATACTACCGTGGGCGGCTTCAAGACGACCGATTTTTACCTTGGAATATTCGGGATAAATCCAAAACCCACCAATTTCTCCGATTTCAATGATCCTTCGCCAAGCTATATCACATATCTGAAGGAGGACAATCTTATTCCGAGCGTGTCGTTTGGCTATACTGCAGGCGCCCAGTACCGTGAGGCATTCCCAAAACCCGCTTTCCGTATAAGTCAACTAACCGTCAATATCAGGATTTACCAAGGTTTTAGCAAGCCTTACCCTCGGTGGCTATGACACGTCGCGATTTATTCCCAACAACATGACTTTTGGGTTCGCACCAGACAATGAGCGCGATATCGTCGTGGGACTTCAGGGTATTACTATGAACGACCAGACGAAGTCAAATATCAACCTTCTCCCGACGCCGGTATTCATGTACATTGACTCGACAATTCCAGAAATATGGCTTCCCTTAGATGCCTGCAAGGCTTTTGAAAGTGCCTTTGGACTAACATACGACAACGCCACTAATCTTTATCTTGTGAACGACATCACTCACAGCCAGCTTTTAGCGGAAAGTGCTAACATCACATTCACGCTTGGACAGAAAACAACCGGTGGAGAGACCATTGACATTGTATTGCCATATGCCGCTTTCGATCTAGTGGCCAAACCCCCGTACCGGGGCCTCCAAAACTCCTCAAACTACTTCCCACTTCGACGCGCTACGAATGAAAGCCAGTATGTTTTTGGCAGAACATTCCTCCAGGAAGCGTATCTGGTGGTTGATTGGGAGCGCTTCAATTTCTCAGTTTACCAATGTTCTTGGGTATTTGGAACATCGTCTAATATCGTTCCCATCTTATCCCCAAACCTGGCGAACTCAACGAACACGACTACTGGCACGCCGAACAGCTCATCATCTTCAAAACACCTTGACACCGGCGAAATTATTGGCATTGCGGTTGGCGTAGGCCTTTCTATAGCGATAATCGCTTTCTTACTAATCTGGTGGTTCTGGTGGAGACGGCACAAGGCTAGAGTAATGGCCAAACTCGAAGCCGCAGAAGCAAATGGAGATGTGCCTTCAGAGAAATCTGAAGACGAGGCTCCCAATTCACCACCAGGTGGAACGAACGTGTTCCCGAAAGCCGAGCTACCAGCGGATCCCCCAATCAAATACGAACTGTGCAGCGGCTCAGACGGAACGCCTAAACCAGAAGATGCCAGGCTCCCTGGGACGCCAACTTCTCCGGGTTCGGGTTTCCCCAACCCGATATCGGAAGCAGAAGGGAGCGAGCGGAAGATCTACGAGATGCCAGGGGATCTTCCGCCGCGACTGGAGGCTGATGGGCGGCAATTGTCGGAGAAGGAGTCAATGGTGGCGAGGGAGAGGAGATACAATGGTGTCGACCCTGTTCCACCATCTAATTCGCCTATATCGGAGGAAACTCCGAGGAGACTTGCTCTCGTGTCACCTTCAGAGGTAACGATAGTGAACGGGAGGGGCCTACAGGTCCTGCAGAATGTGTCTCCTATTTCGCCCCGCACGCCGCGAGACGGCAGGGATCTCGAGGCTGACAATATTCTTTCCCCTCTTTCTCCGATGGATGACTCAACAGAAGGCAACTCATCAAGACTGCGTTTCTCCTACGAACAATGATTTTCTTTTGTGGGGGCTAAATGTTACAGACGGTTGGGCGTCTCGGGTTTTCTTTGGGTTGGTGCTTGGGGTGCATGGTTACAGGCATAAAGCCAATGGCGTTTTGGGACACGATACCAGCTCGGCGTTAGCAATGGGGTTTACCGTTGGGGTGAGTATTATTGAGTCGAGGGCGCAGACGTGGCCTCCTACCGTTTGGGGAGAATAGAGCGCATCAAGCAAAATACAATACAGCACAGTACAGTACAACGTAATCAATATAGAGGTAGCATTTCCAGCAGCTACTAAGTTGGCTAGGTATACTTTCAAGGTTTAGGCTCCACTTGGACAGTCCCATCAACATTAGCTCTGGGATGACGCACATGGATGCTTTCCCTTGACAGACGCTGCCCAGGTGCCCGGCTGCCCTGGTGCCCGGCTGCCCTTCTGCACAGTATACGCGAGAGTGAGCAGTGAGACTAAGCCCCCAAATCCCGCCAACTACCTACTACCTGCCTAGCTACCAGCTAGTACAGTGAACCCCCCTTAGTACGATATAGGGTATATAACGATAATTACTCCCTAACCTCTTCTATTTAGAGACTAATCGTTAGTTCTTCTCTAAAGGATAACTAGTTTCTTTTATAATCCCTTTAAAATAATTAGTAGAACCTTTCGCCTCTTATCTCTCTAATTATATCTCGTCTAATATATACCTTTTAGAAGAGCCCGTTATTGTAACAGGACTAGCCCAGTTACAGTAGGAATGTCTCGGTGAAACACTTAATAGATAAATTCCGACGCTTTAATCAAATTCTGCCAAGTTAATTAAATTCTGCCAAATTCTGCTAACTTAATTAATTTCCACCAGTCTCCACCAAATTCCACTAATATAATGGAATTTGGTCGAAACCTATTAAAATCCGCGTGGGCTTATGCCCACGCGTCTACTGCCAAGACTATGAATATTTAGCTATAAGTTTCCTATATTCCTTTCTCTTCTTTACGCAACGTCTTATTCTCTGCAAGAGCTATATACCCTTAGATTTAGATAGAATTTATATTATTCCTTTAAATCTTCCTTAAAGCCTCTTCGCGCCCTTATATT
>Ga0307507_10003968_pt1 | contig 27206 bp, 8 predicted proteins | sample 7_EM_MG_FD_207223 | JGI IMG/M metagenome (GOLD analysis project Ga0307507, IMG submission 207223) | Populus trichocarpa ectomycorrhiza microbial communities from riparian zone in the Pacific Northwest, United States - 7_EM | ecosystem: Host-associated > Plants > Roots > Unclassified | place...
TAAAACGGAATATAATATGGGATGTAATAAGTTGTACCTATATAAGTATACCTACTTATAGTTTTATAGCACTACTAATAGCGGGATAGTATAAATATTAAAACGTATGGAATCCTTCTGTTAATTCTTACAAGTATTACTATTATTAGTATTCCCAGTGCTATCTCTAGCAAGGTTAAAGGATACTTTGGGTTAATAATAGAAGGAATTGTTCTAAGTGCCAAGATATTTTTGTTACTAAAGCCCTAAAAATAAGACCTAAGTAGGGATCCCTATAATAGAACTATTTTTAAGTTTATAAATAGCATAGTAAAAGATTTGCATTAATACTAACTGCGGCCACCTCTAATGCTTGGAATTCACCGCCAAAGTAAACCATTATATGCTGTTTTCGCATCTCTATACATATTTGTGGTGCACTTATATCCCCCATTTGCTGCATATCTTATAGCGGCCCCGTTTAGCGACTCTAAATTAGGCCTCGACCTTTACCGACCTTTACTACCTATAGTATAGCGAGAACTTAGTATATAAGTATAAAACGTGTTATAGTAAGTGGCGTCTTCTTGTATTTAAGGTTCAATATCCTCCTCTATAGGCTTATTAGCATCTTAATCCTCCATTTCTACTACTACTTACTTCTCTAACTTATTACTAAGACTCTTGCCTTAAGCCGCTAGGAATAACCCATATGGTAGAGTTTTTACTATACTAGCATAGCAGGAAAGAGAGTGCCAAAACTACACTAAGCTGTAAAAGTAGGTCAATATTATAGTTTAGAGTGTAAAAGCCTCCTAGGAAATGCAAAGCACTATATAATAAGAGAACGAATAACTCTAGGCCTTATTGGCAATTAATAGCATCTCTAGGGACCAGATAAAGACCTTTTATTTATAATATCCATACCAGTCCAACAAAGAGATATTAATGGTTATTCTAGAGATAGAGATAAATTATGGGCACTTTCTTATAACGTATCCGGAGTCTTAATTATCTATATAGCAATACGCCTTAACAACTTCGGACGATTACTGTGATAATACCACTTTAAACTTTGTAAAGGCTAAGCAAGTTACCTAAAATTAGACTCTATTAGGTATATAGTTCTTCTGAGATATAAGAGAGTAATTTTAGTTAAATCAGCCTACCCTACTGACGGCTACTAGGACTACTTATAACGGAGAAACTTTGATTTATATTAAATCTACTTTAGAAAGTCCCAAAGTTAAGCATTAATTACTGTATTCTAATTACTGGGTTGCGAAGGCGAAATACAATGGGGAGTCTTCTTATGGTTACTGTTGGATATATAGTAAAGAGTGTAACTATACGCGGCTGTACGTTTAACGTAATACTATAGTATCTCTTAAGTAGCGGTTGGAAACAAGGGCCTATTAGGCGCTGAGCGGTATCTAAGTGTCTATATATTCTTATTTTAGGTACTGCCGCCTTTTTAGCTTAGGGGTCTATTTCTAATAATTCTTACTTGGCGGAAAGATAAAGGGCAGGGGTTAGTAAAGGCGAATTTAATATTAATTAGGCGATAAAGCGCTAGCTATGGAAAGCGATGGTATAGCTAAGCTAGGGATTGTTGTTAGCTTAGGACTTCGTAATTAGGATAGCTTAATTAGAGTTTATTAATTATAATCTTTTCTATTTCTTTCTTTCTTAGTAGTGGCGAAGAAGGAGGAGCGCTTTATCCTTACTTTTCTAAGAAATAATACTTGTTATATACATAAGCATATATACAGATTTATAAGTTAGGCATACTATAGTGGCTACACAAACAGTTTTATATAATATTTGCCGTTGGTTATATTTAAGATATCCCGAATTACAATATTAAAAAACATCTATTTAATTTTATAGCTATAGGTTTAGGACTAGAATACCTAAAAGCGCTCTTCTTTAGAAAATAATATGCGTTAAGGTAATCTAGTTACCCTATCCACCCTCCCCTATTCTTCCCTAAGCCCTATATCCCTAACTATATCCTAAACTACATCCTAAAACCAATACTTTTACTAACGGCGCATAATTAGAAACAGGACTAGTGCTATTAAAATGATGGTAGTGATTATAGTAATCCCCGTGGCGACTATACTGCTTATACCACTAGGGTAGGGGAAATTAGAAATGCTAGGACTCTTCTTGTCCATATCTACTCTATTAGCTTATATTACTAGCTTTATTATAGGGTTACTTACTAAGATAAGAGCTTTTAGAGTCTTATAGAGTTTTTTTTAAGGTGTAATACTAGTCTTTACGAGTTTTTGTAAGAAAGATTAAGGTTATAATTAGTGTAACGTATATTGCGATCTCTGGCAGCTGGTAATTATACCTTTTAACTACATACCGTCCCTAATAGACCGTTAAAGTTGAAACTTAAAATCAGAAAATCATTTTAATATTTCTATTTAGTCTTTTTAATTTCCTATTTTATGATTTAAGTTTTATGTTCCTATTTCTCGCTTCCTATTTCTTACTTTCTATTTCCTGTTTCCCGTTTTAGGTTTCTAAAATTAGTAATACCAGATATAGAATAAATCGCTACTAAAAATATCGTTTTATAGTATTTAAGAATATAAAATTATGTTTTTCTACCTTTATACCAGAAACAAAACACAAAAATATTCTATTTCCCTTAAGTTTCTCCTTTAATCTACCTTCTCTATCTCTTCCGCTAGTATTTTGCTTATACTTAGGTAGAGCGGATATTAATTTTAGATAATTATAGCGTTCTAGAAGGATCTCCTGGTTTCCCTTAAGGAAATAATAAACCATACTGCACGCTAAAAGCATTAGCCTTACTAATATTGATTTTAAGTTCTTTGCACCTCGCCTTTCTTTAATAGAGACGCCTGTATAACCTATCTCCTACCTCCTAATGGCTGTAATAGTGATGCCCTTCGACCTATAGACCCTATATGCAAATAAACTTAGATAAATTACAACTAAATATTGGGGAGTCCTATATTATCTGCACTAATAGGAGATACTATACTGCTAATGTATTAAGAAAATGGCCATATTACCCTACTAAATCAAACCCCAGGTAAGGCCTTCTCTGGAGAAGTTTCTGTTTATAGAATAGCAGTTCCTTCTCTTTTTGACTTACTACTAGCAATTTATTAGGTGTGGAATAGTAATGGAACTTGGGGGGATAGTTATAGGCGCCTTCTTACACAAGCACCTTTTAATAATGGCAGCTACTATTAGGTAAATAGCGGTCCTAAGTCTCTCCGCTATTAGAACCTACTATAGTAACAATATAAGGACTTTAAGGGTGGTAATTTGTAGTATGGTACTTAAGTTAAGCTGCCCCAGGAACTTATTTATAGTAGTGTATATATACTATACTGGGTCTAGGATTGGCCTATATTACTAAATTCGCCAGTTTTGCTAAATAGAAAGCAGGAGATATATACAACTTGTATAGATATTTAGATAATATAATGCGTCTTAGATGCTAGTTTATTTATAGTGGCTGCTAGAAGTATAAGGAGGAATTAAGATTGGATACGCTAATAGATTGTCACCGTCTTGTTTAAGCATTTATTATATATTTACTGCGTTAACATTAGAATCCAGTTATCTAAAAATTGTTTCAAATCTGTATCCTAAGCTATAGATTAAACGTTTATTTATAAATTTTATCTAAAATATAAGTAGTATTTGTTGAACGGTTAGATCAAGAATAAGAACTTTGCTATATTAAATGTGGCTCTAGAGCCTTTATAAGAAGTCGTTATCGGCTTTATCTAATTTATATAATATTTAGTTAATTAGTTAGAGCTTTATATGTTAGTCGTTTAATTAAGGACTAATACAATATCTAGAGTTTTATAGGTCAATATACCCCCTAGCTGCGCAGAGCCTTTTAAGTTATTATAAAAAAGGTATAAAAAGTCGCGATATTAATTTGATGTTGAGTTAAATATACCCCTAAGAACTTTCCTTAATTAAACATTACCTAAATTTAATCCTTTCCTTAATATTAATTAGATTTAATTGGCGAACAAGCGCCTTATTCTTTTAATATGGTAAAGCTTTTATTAAACCGTCCATAGTTATGCTGGATATATGCGTCTAATTGACCTTAATTCTTCCTGTTAATTATAAGATTAAGAGATGAAAAATTAATAACTCTATCTATTAAACGTGGCTCTAAGGCCTCTATATATATATATAAGGAAGGTATAAGGAACAGAAACAGGTGGTAAGTTATAGGGTAGTAAGTAGTAGGGTAGTAAGCTATAGGGTAGTAGGCAGTAGAGATAGTAGTAAAATGGTGGTAAGCGAATCTAATTTAGGTCAATACTTCCTCTCCTAAGCTTCTTTACTAGCTCTTCCCTAAGGGCCCTTAGCTTAAGCTTGTAATATTTAAGGGTTGACTAATTGCTGTACTAACCGCAATAGGCATACGTCTATTAATCGCCATAGTATAGTAAGTTGTTCTTATTATCCTAAAAGACTCTATATTTATTAAACTTTTAAAGACAGACTAGGCTTATATAAAAGTTTAGTATATACGCTGCATTCTTAAGCTGGACTCTCCTAGTTCCATCTAGTATCTAAATCGTAATTTTAGCAGTTTTAAAGTCCTTAATTAAATCTAGGCCTGTTCTGGTATATATAAAGTCATTACTTAGCCGGAGCTTATTAACAAATCTTAATTAATTGTTAATAGCATATATAGTGGTTCCAGAATTAAGGATAATACTATTATAGAATAGATAACTAGGGAGTATTCTAGTATCTCTTTCTTCTGTTATAAAATCGTACCTTAATATAAGGTTAGTTTGTAACTGGTAAAGATATAAAAGAGTCTAACTATCTGCTCCCATTAACTCTAGTACTAGGAGATACTTTAGTAGAGCTAATCTAAGGCTTATAAGGGCCCTTAAAGCATTGTCCTCTTTCTTCCACTCCTATTTTATAGTAATTCGCTCTATTGCTTATCCTAGTCTCTCTACGGCAAGTTTTGTGTGTTTAATAACCTTATTGTTTTTATTAAGCTTCCTTTTAATAATTTTAAGTTTATGCTAAGTTTATAGCTAAAAGTCCTAAAGCTGTAACTTAGTTCTTAACTGCTTATTTTATAGAGATGTAATAGTTACATAATCTCTAATAAGCTTTTTTTTAAGCGTATGAGTATAGAGACACATCTAATAGCGATATATGTTAGGTTTGATAATAGGTTTAGAAAGGCTTTGGGTATAATTTATGTCGGCTATAACTTAAGTAAGGCAAACAGGGTTGATAAAGGGAGAATTTATAAAATCCTTGCTTATCTAAGATGAATATAGCTAATCTATGCGAGTTACTTTTAAGTATAAAAAGGTTCTAAGGCAAAGAAATTCTAGCTTTTAATTGATTTTAAATAGAACTATACCATACGTAGCGGCTAATGGTGACCGATTTCTAATAATATTGCATTTATTTATAGGCTTGAATTGAAAAATATATTACTTAATCGGCATCTCCGACTATGGCTTCTACTAGGCTAAAACCCTTATAATGATGCAGCTTAATTACCCCTAGCGTTTTAAATGCTTAGATTATGCCTCTCCGGCGCCAGAATCTAGGGTCTCTATATCCCTTCCCTACTTTATAGTCTTAGGCGCTTAAAATATATAATAATATATGAGTAGCATGCAACCTCCTTATTTAGCCGCAGTGTAGACTATAAGGCACGCTAAGATAGCCGCTAATATTATATTAAATGGCGTTCTCTTCTAATCCTACTTACCGGCTAAAGTGACCTTTAAACTCGCTAATAAGATATATTTTAACCAAACTATGTAACCAGTTATAAATAATAATATTATTAGTCTTTATTTGAAGCGCTGGCAGCGCTATTTATTTCTTACTAACCTTCTATTTTTGTTACTTAAGCCATAGCTTAGGTATTTTTGGTATGCTCTAGACCCGCTAGTGTTTAATACTAGGTGATTTACTAGAGTTAAACCTTATACTCTCCGTTAGTGGGATTTAGTGGCGTTACTATAGAGAGGTGCCGGGAGGTTTACCCTAAACTATATATTAGTTGGGGCTTTAAACTACTGGAAGATTTGTTTAAATATTATAATATAAGTTGTCTTAATGGACCTATTTTTTAAATTAAGGGGTCGGGGTAAGGCGGGGAATAGATAATTTCCCTAGTATTACAGAAATAGAGGAGTAGTTACTAAATAATTGATTCCGTTCCTGTAGGGGTAAAAAGCCCTTATAGTAGCTTTGTAGTGGGTTGTAAACGCCAAGCCTAGCCCCTAAGCCCAACTATCCTACCTGGGAAAGTGGTGTCCATAGGCTTATAGCCCGCATAGATTACGTAATTATGTAATTATTAGTCAATGTGTGGCATATGCAAGTAGGGGAAAGAAGTCTATGCGCTAAAATAAGCTGTACGCGATAAATTCCTATATAGGCGAGTGGACTATACGGGCTCTAAGTTAATGTGGAGAATACGCTAGCAGGGGAAAGAAGTCTATGCGCTAAAATAAGCCGTACGCGACAAATTCCCATATAGGTAAGTGGACTACGTAGGCTCTAAGCCCATAAGGGGCGCGAATATATTAGCGCGATTACTAATATGGAAAATAAGCCCGCAAGGGAATAAGCCTATATGCTAAAAAAAGCTATATACAATAAGAGCCCCTACGGGAAACTGCCTATTAATTCGCTTAATTAATAACCGAAAACCTAGATCTTAACCGGAAACTTAAAACAGAAAATTAACTTTAGCTAATGTCTAAAACTAGATAAGGATTAGCAAAGTAGAAATTAGAAACCTAGAATTATATTTTAGGTAAATAAGACGCTATTACTTTTTTTATATTTAAAAAAACGATATATAAAACTTGTCACTTTCTACGTTTATATAAATAGCACTATAGCTATAAGGTCCACTATATACGGTTTAAAATAGATATAACTAACTTATTACAGCATAAAAATAGTCTTAATAGTAAAGGTAAGTACTATAGGAAAGTGAGATTAATATACTTACTAAATAAACCGTAGTTATACGCTCTTTGCGTATAGAAATCCGGAAGCTTCGTAATATAGAGTAATAGCATTACAACTATATTATAAAAAGCTTAGATGCGATTAAAAGATAGCTATATTTTAGCCAAGAACCAAAAAATAGAGGTAACGGAGAAAGTACTTCTATTAATAGTAATAGTTATACCTCCTAATAGTTTTTTGTATTTAACCAATTATATAATATTAAAACCCTTAATAGAGGGCAAGATAATTTTCAAGTCACTTATAAAAGGGATTAGTAGATATGTTTTTTAAGCCCTAATTCAAGAAGCTTCTTTAAAAGAAAAGGGTAGTAATTGGAAAACTATTTTAGTAAGTACAGGCATAAAGCAGGTGCTAAGAAAGTACTAATAGTAGATATATAAAAATAAAAACGACTTTAATATTATAAAGAAGAAGCTGTTTCTATATAAAGAGCCCTATAGACCTAGTATACCAAACAAGTTCCTATATAATGGATTCTATAGGCTTAAAGAACTGGAGAAATTCCTGTAAGAGAAGTTTAACAAATTTGGCAATAAGTAGAAGTCCTATTACACTTCCTCTTAACCCTTTCCTACTATACTAGTAGAGGTATATAATCCCACCTAGCAGATTATAATAGATAAAATAAGCGCTAAAGAGTATATACTGGACATTATTCTTTAACTCTTTAATATATAAATCCATAAGCCTATTAACCTTGAATATAACTGGTACTTACTTAGGATATAAGTGTTTAAGCTTAAAAAGTAACTAATAGAGCTTAGGGTTATTATTATATATTAGTTGCCCTCCATTAGTAATACGGTAAATAAAATCTTCTACCAATATTAAGAGACTAGAGAGATTATTGTAAATTATATAGAGCATGGAAGAGGTTAAGCTAAAAGAGATAAAAGCGCGGATTTTAAAACGTAGATAGACTAATAGGCGTTCTATAGGCGTTTTATAGTTTCTTATTAAATTTTTACTCTATTCTTTTATATAGCATTACACTTATAAAGTCTTGCCTACTAAATTATACCAAATCCTAAGTTCTCTATTGTTACTTAATAATCCGTTATCGTCACTCCGGCTTAGTTTATTAATATTAGTAGTATTAGTTCGCCTTTCTACTAGGTCACTCTAGCGCAATCTATTAATAGTCTATAGCTTATTACCGTCGTTCCAAACCACTATCTCTTTATTACTATCTTTATTACTATCCTCTTCCTATCCTTAATTATTATTACCAGAGAAGTTAGTAGCAGGTTAATTACTAGGTATAAAATATATAAAGCTAGGGTAGCTAGGGTATTTATAGTATATATAGATCGTCCCCTAAGCTTTTCCTGCAGACCTATAAGAATTATTAATAATCTAATTTAGGTTTGTCTAAGGTATATATATAATAGGACTTATTTAATAAGTATAGAAAAGAACTATATTTTAGCAAGGCTTAGTATTTAGGGAAAAGGTAGCTTAATCTAAGGATATTTAGAGGCAAGGCGAATACCACCTTTATAACATTTCCTCTATTGCTTAGCTAAGCTAAGACCAAGTTTAGAAAGGGAGATTAATATTGCCTAAATAAGGCGAAGTTTATCAGCGGCCCCTTTACCCTTTAGCTGGCGTATAATATCCATTAGCTATAATTACTCCTTGCTTAGTGTACTATCTATACCTAAAAGTATAAGCTGCTAAACTAAATCTAACAGTAGCTGTTTAGGTTAAAGAAGGTATTGCTAGAGGTAATTATTGGCTAAGCCGTTACTAAATATAAATACCTAATTAAAATATATTATATTAGTGCGGAAGAACTAACGCACTAGTCTCTAGCTTTGTAAGCAGTGCTTAGCTATTATTGCTTATTAGATTATAACTAGTCTTAATACTCTAGCTCTTGTTAGCATTAATATAAAGAAGCTTATATAAATACCGCATACTTTAGTGGCTAGAGAAGTTTATATAAATTTATTAACCAGAATCGTATAAGTTACTCTAAGATTAATATTTCTGCCTAAATCTATATAACGTAGGTAAAAGCAATGCCACTTTCTAAGCGCTATGCTATGGTTTCTAAGGCATGTAGTATAAATAAGGAATTAGGAGATAAAGCCGCGGCGTATTTAGCCGGCTCTGCTATAACTAAGAAGAAGTTTAGGAATATAGTTCCCACTCTATCTAGAACTGGATAAGGGGCTCTATATACTAGTGTTTAGGAGTAGCCCTAATAGTTGGTTATTATTTAGAGCTAATAATCCGACCAAGCTAAGTTTTACGCTTAGAATTAAACAGGGGATTTATTTAATATTATAAGAAGGGGCTTAGACACTAGATGCCAGTAGAGGTATTAGCCTCCTAAATACCCAGAAGCCATAGGCAATAAGGAGATTATCCTGCAACTATTAATATAACTTAGTGTTACAGCAAAGCAGCTTATATAGTTTAATATTTTTAGATTGGAGCTATACTTCTAGTATTAGTCCTGCAAGGGTATAAAGGGCGCTATTGCGCAGTTTTTTTTGCTCTGTAGCACTTATAATTCTTAATTCTTTTATACTGGCCCTAAGCTCCTGCCAGCTATACTTTCTCCAGTTAAGGACCACTTACAGCCATCCAATTCTAAATAGGTGGGAATACTATCTTTGCCTACCCAAATATCCGGAATAGAAATTTTATATCTCTATAATACCCAAGAGTATAAGGATATATATATCTTGGGAACAGACTATATAGAAAGCTATAGTAAGGCCAGCCCTATATTTTAAGTTTGGCTTATTAATCTTCTTACCTAATAATAGGCTCGTCTAACCCCGTGAATATAGTTACTAGTATTGAGCACGTTTCTCTAATACCTCCTCGTAAGGTAGTCGGATAATTATAGATTTTTTAATTACACTAATAGCTAAGCAGGTAGCGATAAAGCCTGCTTTACAGATATTTCTAATAATAGCTTAGATTATAAAAGCGAAGACGAATAGCCTACTAAATTCCTAAGAAGACTAAACCAAATTTTAGAAGGCGTAACTAAAAACGGTACACTTAAATACTAGGTGGAGTAGAAGCCTAGGCTAATAAGTATTAAAGCCGCAGTGAGAAATAAGAAATTAAGCTATCACTTAGTTTACATTATAGATGGAGTGGCAGTTTTGTGCTAGAAGCCTACTAAAGAGCCTATAGCCAACCTAATATCCTATAAACTTTGATCTTATTATAAAAGGAATCTTGGTAAGTTTATTAAGAATATTATAAAGTTTCGAGAGCTTAGAGAGGCACTTAAAAAAAAGATAAAAATATACTTGTGGCTTTAGTAGATAAGAGTAGAATATAGAAAAGCCTTAAATTAACTCCATAAAACGTTATTAATAAAAGTAGTAAAAAGGGGATTAATAGCGAATCTTTAAAAATAAAAGAGAAGCAGAGTTTATCCCTAAATAGATGGCGTATAGTAGACTTAGGCCTAAATAGTTTGGGAATAGAACTTTTTCCTATAGTACTTTAGCAGTTTCTAAATAATTGCTAAGTATTTCTAGTTACTATTATGCAATTTGATTATTTCCTATATATAACACGTTTTAGTCTTGTCTAGCCCACCATTTCTTAGGAATATCTTATTATTACTAATTTGCCCGCAGCCGTCTCTTCTAGCTGGAATCCAGTATTAAAAATATATATGTCTTACTAGCATAAGCGCACCGCCTTCCTTACTGCGCTTTTAAAAGTGGAAGTCCCGTAAACTACGGCAATATTAGTAGAAAAGAAACCCCCATAAATAGGCACATTTATTAGAGATTACCATATTACCAGCCTCTGCTAACTATTTATTTTTAATATACTAGGGCAGATCTAATAATCTATCTATCCTAAATAAGCGATTATGCGCTGGTGGCAATATTTTCTAAAGGTTAGCTATTAACCCTTGCGTTGTGTTTAGAACAAAGAGAGTAATGGTAAAAATCCCCTAGCTATCTATCTTAAATAAGAGATGTAGGAACTAGCTAGCTTAGGCCTTTTAATCTGTTAAGAAAGGTTAAAAGTGACCTAGGTAAGGTATTAAAGTTTTACCTAATATCTCTAAGAATTATACTAATAAAAGTCTGCGTATATAAGCGCTATAATCTTCATAAGCTTTAAGGAGGTGCTTAACTAAGAGTAGATAAGCGGTAATCCCAACTCCACTTATAATAAAAAGAACTTTGTTAAACTTATCTAAACTCTATATTTAACTATACGGGCCATTAATAATTGCAGATAACTGGCTTAGCATTATTATTAATACATTGCTGAAACCTTTACACCTTTATATTAAGAGGGTAATGGTAGTACCGGCCTTATTAGAGTCTTATAAATACTATACAATTAAGTATAAATAAGCTTAAAAAAATCCACTAAAGTAGTAAGCAATGCCTAGCAATGTAAGATATATATATTCCCTAGGTATAACTTTCTATAGTTTTTTAAGAGTAATTAATACCTATATGGCCTATACAGAGTCTAACTAATATACAATTTTTTTTATAGTAACTTTATTAGCTAGACCAGACCTATAGTTTTAAAAGTATAAATAGATAAGCTAGATTATATAATAAATAAGCTATAATATAGAGCTGATTAAGAGATAAATTACTAGTAGAGTCTTCCTTAACCTAACGTGAACCTATAGTATACCTATAAGCGCAATCACGGAGACTAAGTATAATTTAAGGAATACTTTATATATATAGCGCCGGAGATATAATACGGACAGTCTACAAGTAATGCGACAACGGAAATAAGCTAGTATTCTTTTAGTATAAGAGCAAGAATAGTACGGAGTGACGAACTAATATTTCCTAAGTGGAACCGGGAACTACTAAGAAGTTAATAAAATTATATATAAGACCTTGAATTACGTAAACGCGGCCTACCTAATAGTAGAGTAGGCCGTATTAGCTTAGATTTAGATAAAAGACTTTATTACTAATTAGACTGGTCCTACTACTAAGATATAATATGACTATGTTAATAACAAAAAGAGAGCCATAATGTTTCGCTAACTTAGCGCGGCCTAAAATTTCAAGAGTGTAGATAATAATATTTGCTATAATATAAAGAAGAATAAGAATCGCTGCAAGTACGCTTATATTAGAGCTTCCTTTTTAGCGCTTAATAACTAATATATAATTAAGTCTTTTATAAAGAAAAGAGAAGATTAACTTGCGGGTAGGTGCATTAATTAGCTATAAGAGCTTTTATAGAGTGAATACTCTAAATATAGCTCTAAGGGAGATAAGGAAGATTGTGATTATTTATATAGTGGTATTCTATAATGCTAAATATCCTAAGCAAGATATACGTTATATACCAGTACCTAAATATGTACTTTACTTATGTAATTTAGCCTACGCAGATAGTTTTAAAATATATAAAGACGGATTTCGAAATCCAGAAACCGTTTTTAGGGAAGGCGGGGTTTACGAATTAGTAATTGCGATTTTGTAATTAATCTTAAATCTAGTATCTAAGATCCCTAATCCCTAATCCCTAATCCTTAAAATCCAATTTTAACTTACCTAGTATCTAGCTTCGCCTTCTTTTCTTAGTATATACACCTTCTAGCTAGCCGCTCACTAGTTTTAACGCTAAAGCCCTAGTATTAATTCCTTCTAATGCGCGTAAATAAGGGGGCTATATCTAGAGTACGCCACTTAGGTACATCTAATAGACGTCTATTATCTTACTCCCTTCTTATTAGCATTAGGGGAAAATAAGGTATAGCTAAGTGGGAAAGTATTACTAGTATGCGTAAGCCTTTAGATAGGTAAATTCGTAGTATACGCATTAAGAGCTTGCATCTAATAGTTAGCATAAGCTAATAGGCAGCAAGAGTATAATTAAAATCTTAATTAACTGCCGCAGCTAATTGGAGTAAAAGTTTAAAAGCCATAAACTGGTATTTATTAGACATAGCTTCTATAGAGGAACGATTAACTATAAAATACTCTTTATAGACCCTTTAACTGGTCCTTGCGCGCGCGAGCTATAATATCCCCTAACTCTATAGTCAGATCCGCAAGACTAGAATATATAGTCTTAAAAAGCTTAGTGTTAGTAGTAAAAGCTAAATTTAGCAGTATATAAATGTCTACTATTTTCCTTATATGTTTATCCACTAACTTTATATTAACTTGTTAACATTTAACCACTACCAAGATTTAAGCTTTATGTATTTTTTCCTCTCTACCCTTAGCCGTTTCCGCCACAATGTCTATAGTGTAAAAAAATTTTAAATGCCGTAAAGAAGGAATTAATAGAAAATATTATAAGCTTATAAGAAGAGTCCCTAATACTAGACTCGCCCTTATTATTAAAAGAAATGGAGTTAAGCATATTTTCTGTTCCTACTCTAACAAGAACTGGCCTAAATCTATAGAAGAGATGGTTAGTTTCCTTTAAGTTTTTGCTAGAATATATCTTATTAACTAAAGTTTATAGCAACGCTGTAATTTACGGAACTACTGCCTAGCCAACTACTAAACTGTTAACGAGTTTTAAGAAGCTGGAGGGCTCCTTAATAAAGATATAATAGTAGCCCACCTAGTAATAATAATGTTGTAAACCTAAACCTCCTTTAATCTAAGCTTTAACAGTGGTCAGATTGGCTTTAATGGGCTTAGTGGAGGTATATAGACTCTTAGGTTTACCGAGAATATACTTAACTAACCCCTTAATAACTTTCCTATTAGCTCTTATAATAGGGGCAATAACGTTATAAGAGATAACTAGGATCCTAATCAGGAACTAGACGAAGACTTCTTAGATAATAATAATAATAATAAGGACTTTCCCTATCTTGGGCCTATTAGAAAAGAGGATAAGCAATTCTAAGATATATCTAACTAGCTACTATCTATCTACGCCCTTTAACCCAGTACCAGATAGTTAAGCCATAGAGTTAAAAAGAGGTATCGCGCTACTATAGCCAGTTAAAACTAACCTTAGAATATAACCCAGGCTTAAATGGCTAGGGTAGCTTAAGGTATAGCTATATAACAAAGGGCAAGTCCGACTAACTTAAATAGGTCTTTCTTTACTAGGTTATATCCTATTAGCAGATTTATCAAAAACGCGTAGTATAGTAGTCGCTCTCCTAGCCGTTGGAATAGGTTTTATAATAAGTCCGCATCACCAATATAGTATATAAATAATGGATTAAACAAACCCTAGTTGTTTAGATTGCTTTAGATAGTACTACTACCTCTAACCTTTAAACCCAGCTCTTATACCCAGCAGTTTTGTTTTAAATAATAGATAGTTACATATAATTAAGTGGGGTCTTTAGTATATTTACATTGTGCTAATTCGTTAAAGTTAAACCGTTATAATTTAAGATTAGATATCTATAACTGGTAAAGGACTGTTAGGTTCTAGGTAACTATTACAATACTTTAGTATTAGAATTCTGCATTATCTTAGGGATAGCTAAGAACTAGGTAGCTCTTTTATTTTATTTTAGATAATCTAATTATTATTATTAGGTTAGCTATCTACCTTTGTTCTCTACGGTCTTTTATTTTAATACTATTTTATATTTGGTATTAGGTAACTATAGCCGTCCTTTATTTTAGTTTCCACTAGTATTAGCATTACTGTTTGGGTTATTAAGCTCCATTGACGGTCCTAAAGTATTATATATAAAGCCGCCCTATGGTAGAAGTGGTCGTAGCGGTAATAGCAACGCTTGCGGCTTTCTGGTTTTGGCTATAGCCCTCTCTTTTAGAGCCTTATTCTACTTTTTATTAATATTAATATTAGTCTAACTTTCCTAAATAGCGCTTTCATTAGTAGTGGTGGTAGACGCTATAGGGAGCGCCTTGCGAACCTAAAAATCTAAGTCCTTTACTAAGTTCTTTAGACCTAATTCCTACTCTATCTATCCTGGTAAAGGCATAATCTCCTAATCCAGGAATATTAACTTCCGTTATTTCCCATGTGCGATTAGATAACAGTCTAACTTATTAATAACCTCCTCTGCATCCTTATCTATATTTCTCGCCAACGCCAAGCGACGTTTCTTTAGTATTTTAGTGACACTGTTTATAAACGTCCCCCATATCCGCCAATTCCCTAAAATAGTAACCACCATTTTTAAGGCAGAGATCCTTAAGATTTATGGTCTAGGTCTTAGGTATAACTAGCTAAAGAACACTAAAGCGACTGGTATATATATCTCCTGCGCATTCTATGCACTATTATATAAATTTGGCTATATATTCCTTGTCCTTTAGAATATCTATTTAATAGCACCTAAAACCGTAAACAAGTTAAATTAAGAAAACTGAGATATACTCGCCGCCCCTAGACTTTATCTGCCTAATCTCTCTAATATCTACAAGCTGGGCAGTAGTGCTCTCTCTCTATAGCAAATCAGATTTACGTATAATAACGTTATTATTAGTCTCTTTGGTGATGGTGTAATATCGCTAGGTTCTTTCCTAACTAGCTTATGCTCTTAGAGCGCGGCCTATGGCTTTAATAGTTTCCTAATGTGTAGTAGCTCGAAGTTCTTCCTTCTAATATATAAGGTTATTAATTATTTGGACCTGCTAGGAGCCTATAAGTTCTCTACTCCTTAGCTAGGCTTAGGTTTTCTTAAGTTTAGATTTAAGGTTAATATTTTAATATTATAATATTTTTGCTTTATTGGTCTTAAGGTTAGAATTTGGCAGTTAAACTATTTGGTTATAAAGTTGCTATACTTTGGTCTATAGCTGGGCTAGCCTATTTATTAATTAAGTAATCTGTTTATCTTTAGCACGGTCCTATATAGTTAGCAAACTATTCTAAACCTCTCTATCTAGGGATTGAATAATAGTTTGGACACCAAAATCCTGCATTTATACTCTTCTTATTTAAAGCTTAGATATTAATTTATTATTTTCTCTTTTCTAGGCTATAAATTAGGCTTATAGTTTACTATTTTCTACTTTAAAACTTGCTCTAAGTTAATTTATTTTAGCCTCTAGCTGGGCTTATATATTCCTTAATAAAGTAATCTGTTCATCTCTAGTACGGTCCCATTTAGTTAATAGATTAACTTAAACTTCTATATCCTGGGATTGAATAGTTTAGATACTTGCTTTATTTTTTTAGAGCTTAAAGGTTAATTTATCTTTTTCTATTTTCTGGGTTGCTAGCTAGACCTATAGCTTAGAATTTTCTGCTTTAAGGTATGCAGTCTACTTAATATATCCCTCTCTTTACTTCGCTAATTCTACGCTTAAAGCTTCTTTATATTTTGTTATTGACTCTATTCTTCCCTATAGGAGGGAAATAGTCTCTTATAGGTTTGGCGTACCAAATTCTTTATTGGAGTGATAACTTATAAAATTATCAATATCGGCAGAATCCTTAAGTTTATCAATCCGACTTTACTAATTTTGAATTTTTATCTCCACTTCTCCTAATTTAGCCTTTTCTTATTAGGCATCTTGTACTATATTTTAATAGAGTCTTTTAAGATTTCTAACCTTGTTTTATAACTACTAGTTTTTATCTCTCTCTATAGTTAAGTCCTGTTTATACTATCTTCTTTATCTTTCTTAGAATCTCTCTCTTCCTATAACTTTCCTTTTAGGCTTTTAATCTTAGCATATAACTAACGCTTAATATTCTTAAGCTGTTCTACCTTTTAGGCTAATAAGTCTCTTTATGATATAGCTAGAGGAGCTCTAGGGACATGGTTGGTATTAATATGCCTATAGAAAAAAGTTAACGTCTCTAGGAAATCGAACTTTAAATTATTAGTAAGTCTTTAGATTTTAATATCTAACGCCTTACCTATTAGGTGCTACTTTTGAGAAAGCTATAATATAAGTTACGCTTAACATAAAATGAGGTTATTTTAGTGCCTTAAATATAGTCTATAAAGAAGATTGATGGAATAAATAAGGAGGACTGATCCTTAATATGGTTATCCTTAAAAGGTTAGCCATAGTGACAATTGCTAAGTAACTTTGCCTTGGAGGTAAACTAAGGAAGCTGTTATTCTTTATAAGAATGCTTTATTAATTTTAGCTCTCATGTGACCTAAGATATAGGTCTATTAATATCATCCCCGTAACTAGGCTTTGCTTACTTAAGAAAATAGATAGCGAGTTCCCTATTAGGATTCTGCTTCTATAGTTTAAAGGCCTAATCTATATAAAAACCTTAAATAACGGCAAGATTTCCTAGTTTATGCTAAAGAGCTAGATTTGGCTCTTTAACGACGGGTTTTTATTTACTTTACTCCTTTTTAGAAGCCATATATATTATCTTAGGAAAATAACGCATACAAAATGCCTATAGTATAATATAACCCAACTATCTGTCCCCCTTAAATATTATTAGGGATAGCGGTGTTATCTAGTCTTCTAAATATTTAATATTGAGATTTTTGGGACGAAAATAGACAGCTAAAAAGCCACGCTAGATGGTACCGTTTTATTTAGAGCCTAGAAGTCGTTTAGGGATAGTATAGTAAGGTTTAAGATACTTTAAATTTTTAAAACAACTACGTAGAGTAGGAATTAAGCAAGGAATTGATAAAATATTCTTAAGAAGCGCATCTCTTTTATAGGAGTCTGTAATATTAGGAAATATTATTTTTAATTATATCCAACTTTTAATGGAAATCTAGTCCCTTTTGGAGATAGTAGGTGCGTAAAGCTCCAGTTTCTGTACTATAAGGGCATTGATAGCAGAATATAAGATATTTAAAGTTTTGCGGGGTAGGATAGTTATATAGGGTAGAACAGTTTCACGGCCTAGAATTTAATTCCACTTAATTAAAGTACGCTTAAGATAATTGAGGATCTTCTAAATATATATAAGTAAGAGCACACCTATATAGTTTAGAAGTATACCTGATTATATTTTAAACCTAGAAAACGATATAGAGTGCCTAGCTAAATGGGGTAAAAGAGTTCTAGTATATTATTAAGTGCGTAAAATGCATTTTAAAAATGCTTATTCTTTAACAGCTGCCGTAAATCTTTCTCCTTTATAGGTGTGAGCTAACTCCACCATTAGCTCTCCAATTTATTATCGTTTCTTTAACGATAATATAAGATTTTGTAAAATATTTCTTTGTTTAAGAAGGACTGCTTATTTCTAAAGGCCTTTATAATATTTGTTAAAGCGTTTAAAGAGAGTTCTGGAAATCGCGTTAGATACTTAAGGGGGTATAAATATTAAAACTTACGTTTAGAGTAAAGCTTAACAGTTTACTATTGATTATTTGGATCTAGAATTTGCTTAGCAGTATAGATACGGTATAATCTATTAAGGCAATTAACTTGGGCTATAGGAAGATAGGGAATCTTCGTAGTATCTTCCTTCTAATAAAGTATATTCTCATTAATACTAAAGACCCTAAGGGCATCTGCGAGTGTATTATTATCTATAATAGTCTTAATAAAATGTTCCTTGGTTAATCAGTCGCAACTAGTTCTTTTAAAAACTTTTTTTAGGACTGTGACCTTTTTTTTAGACGGCCTATAATAATATTTACGCGCCAAAGGATGCTTAAAATTGAGTGCTTTAAGGTTAACCTTTACAACCCCTCTAAAACACTACGCTTTAATAGCTGCGAAGTCTTTATCTAGCGTATTTATTACCATTACCTCTTCTTCTAAGTACAGTACGAGCTGCAAAAAATCTTAAAAGTAGTTATAATATAAGCCTAGTTTATGGAAAATTAGAAGAGGGCAAAACGTCATCCACCCCTAAAAACCCGCGTATATTTAAAAGTAGGAAAGATTTAGGATTTAGGATCCTGGAATTCGGTTTCTTAAATTTAGATTTTAATTTTTTCCAATCCGGCATTGCTAAACTAGATTCTAAATTCGTTTTCTAAAAAATTAATTAAGCACCACCTCCAATAGTGTGTTAATTCTCCTATATTTAAGGCGTAGTTTGTTAAACTATACTAAGGAAGTGGTTATAAGAGTAGCTTATATACCAGAATATAAGACAACTAGTTAATAGTTCGCTAAGCCAAGCGGTGCCGTGTATATTGTATTAGTATACGTCTTTTAAATCCCCTAGCCGCTACCAGTAGAGCACTAACTTATTTTTATTAGAATAATATAAATACTAGAACCTATCTCTATTTTAGTATATATATCCTACTATACCTTTCTTATATTATCGTTATTATAATAAAGCATCTCTAAGACTAAAAGTATAGTAAAAGAGCATTTTGTTTTACATCTTACAACCAAATCCTATGCTTATTAGGCAATAGGTCAAATATTTATAGAGTATTTTAGTAACACCTATAAGAATATAGGCTTGTTAGAACTAGAAGACTCTAACTATAATCCTAAGTCCAGCTCTAAAGAGGAAACTAGTATTCTAAAGGACGCCGTAGAGCCCTATATATACTAATTAAAAAAGAATATAAATAAGCTAAAGCCAAAGGAGAGGTTTAACTGCATAGTTAAGGGGTGCAAGTCTAATTTTTCTAGGTAGTTATCCCTCTTAAGATATATTTAGGATTGTCACGGAACCCGACCGCAGGGGCCTCCATAGGAGAGCCCCGTGCTCTCGTGTATACCTCGCGTACAGCTTATATCAGCTACGAGTGGGTATATTACCTCCTTACGCCCTTGACCCTTACGATCGATCGCGTAACGTCTTGTATACTCCTCAAATACATACGTTTAGCTGCTATTGACCCCGTCCCGTGACATTACGTTGCGCCTTTTTTATTACTAACGCCCAGCCTATAACCAATTCCACGTCTCTGCGATACTATAGGCGCTACCAGAAGCAGCGTGTCTATAAGTTACCTTACTGTGTACTTCTAAAGAATCAATAATAGTAAGACGAAATTTCTTACTAACCACTATATTAAACTCAAAGAATAATCCAATGCCTATACTGAACCTATAACGCTAATTAATCCCAGGAGGATTTAATTTATTAGCCCTAGCCTTAACCCCTAAGGGGAAGCCTAATAGCTTAAAAGACTACAATAACCTTAATAAGGTAGACATTAACAATATCTTATCCTTTATTAACTAACGTGTTTCATTACCGAGTGTCTGACATTACCGAGTGTCCGACGTCAAAATGCACCAAAAATTAGAAAATTTATACTTTAATATCTTAACAACCACTTAATAATAAATTCCAATGATTTGTATTTGGACTTTTATATACACTTTACAGCTTCTATTAAAGTTACATAGTAGTTAGTTAAGTAGTTTTTAAGATATTAAATTTGGGGGCTAAAATAAGGCCAAAATTTTATATCTTAACAACCACTAAATTAATTACTATGCAATTTTAATAGAAGCTGTAAAGTGTATATAAAAGTCTAAATCTAAATTATTAGAATTTATTATTAAGTGGCTGTTAAGATATTAAAGTATAAAATTCCCAATTTTTAGTGCATTTTGACGTCGGACACTTGGTGATGTCGGACGCTCGGTAATGAAATACGTTATATAACTATAGATAAACAAGCTAAAGAACTACTACCTATTAAGATTAAGATATAAGACGCCAAGATGTTTATAAAAATAGTAGCATAAGAACCTAATAAATACTACCGCCTTCTATAGAACTACCACCTAAAGCTTATATAAGCTAAAATGCGTACCGCCTAAGATCGCGATATTATCTAAGACCTACAAGCTTATAAGGCGCTCGCTAATAACACGCGTTAAGAGATTAAAAATAACCTCTATATATCTAAACGCAACGTCTAATAACTAAAGAAGGCCGAGATTATACTTATTGCTATAGTTACTAAAAGAGAGGGTACAATTAAATACCTATAATCTTAGCTTAATAAGTATATTTATAACAATACCGGATACCTCTTTACTATATATAACGCCACCTAAGTCTCTATGCCCCCGGTAACCTTACCTACTTAACGCTTAATAGAGGGTTAGCGCTAAGCAGCTTTACCTAACAGAAACCCCTACCATAGCGGCGATAATAAAAGCTATAATAATTAAACCTAGACTGCCACCGTAGGGTCTAATATACGCTACCCTAATCCCCTAACCTTCTAGGGTAACTATAAGGAATATAGCTACTAGTGTAGTGGGGTAAAATGTCCCATGCTTAGTGTCTTGGCATTTTCCTGTATATATTAAGCCTTCGGCTTCCCTCCTTCTTGGAGATTACAAACCTACCAGAATACATTCTTTTCTTTCCTTTCTTATAGACTGCTTTACTAATTACTTTTAACTGATTATAACTAACTAACCGATAGACAGACAGACTAACTAACTAATTAATAGCATTCTAACTTCCTATCTAAGAGACACCGTACCCTTCCACATATTATTTGGCATTCCACGTGGGGACGACGGCAAGCTCTTTAGATTAGAAGTCTAGTGCTACATATACAGAAGACACGTAGGAATATACTACAACTACCAAAGAACCGCTAGCTGTAGAAAAATAACCAACTGCAGAAGAACCAATAGATAAGACAGCAGAACTAGAGAACTAGAGAACCAGGTAGTATCAAACAGCAAAGGGAACCAAGCAGACCCTAAACAGAAAGACAGCGGAAAAGACGGACAGCTAGACTTAATACACAGGCTAAAGAGTGGCAATAGGAAGCAAAATGGTGTAGGTTAAAAGGTCTTAGGAGTTGGGTTCGGTGCCTATACTTAGAAATTTAGCGTTAAGCGAACCAGTTGGCCAATTAGACAACTACTAGCAGTCAAAATCTCGCCACCCGCGCGCGTATAAGCATGGCCAGAACGTTATTAAAGATATAGAGACGACAAGCCAAGGGCTAATTAGTTAGATAGAAACAAGATCTAAGATATCTAGCGGCGAAGGAAGCTAGCGCTGCCCTTTAAGAACAGAGACAATACCAAGCAAGGCCGTAAGCACACGAGATTAGATCTACCTTTAAAAGCTTCCTATTCTGGCTTAGCTTTGTCCTCTTTTAAGTTATCTAAATTATGTTAGCAGCGGCCCTAGAGGCACTCTGTAAGGACCTACTATATAGAACGACAGTAGGCCAAAATAGATGGACGTATTAAGACCCAGTAGTAGTAGAAGATAAAGATTCCGTACTCTCCCAGGAAGACCTCCCCTTAGGCATTAAGAAGCAAGCGCCTTCCGTTAGGGATATAGCTATGCAAGTAGACTAGCCGAAGTATGTACCTATTAATATCCCGCTAGGACAGTTATCTGGGACATCCTCTGTTAAGACTACGGCTATGCAAATAGACCTACTGTAGCGTTTACCTGTAACACCTAGGACCGATAACCCTTAGCAGATAAAGGATAAAAGCTATAGGGATTACCTATAAGCTTCTAAGGATATATTACCTTATAACCAGCAGTTAACGGCTTAAGATAAGATCTGTGTTATGGTTTAGCCTATACTAGCCCCAGGAACTGTTGGAACTCCCTACTTTATAGGGTAGAACGTGTTGCAGTTTATTAAACAGTATAAACGGCTATACACCCGATATCGTGTAATAAGTAAGGAGAAGCACTAGGGCCTTTTAGAGTACTATAATTACTAGATAGGGGTGTGGATCTAAAGCTTACCTAAATTTATAGCTGGTAATTGGATGGAGCTTGTAAGAAAGCTTAGGGCAGAATACTAAGTAAACAACTACTACCAACGCATGGAGACAAGAGACTTTGTAAAAGCTTTTATTTGAAAATCTGCGGAACAGCTAGGCGAGCTGCGTCACTACGTATACGACTTTACTACTATCTTAGCAAGAGCGGTAGCTGCAGGAAACCTTACTAAGCAAGAGAAGGGGTGGTGGTTTATGCGAGGACTCCCTATTGAATACTATAGGCACGCAATAGAAAAGATAGGAGCTGTAGCAGACGAGCCCAGTACCCTTATGTTTGAAAGACTAAAGGAGGCCATAGAGTCGAGAATAATGGCTATAGAGAATGTTAAGCAAATAGCTGTTCTTCCGGAGGAAGAAGTCCTAAGTGTCCGGCTTATACAAGAGGTATAGCAGTAAAGGAATAAGCTCGACCGCTAAAGGGAAGGAAGACTTCTAGACCTAAGGAAGTACACGACGCTATTAAATCAGGCTGCAGTTTAAAGCCTAGCATAAGGATACAGCTTAGCACCAGGATACAAAAACTAGCAAAACAGCACCTAACCTCCGCAAGGTCCCCAATATCCACAAGATTCTACTGCCTTTGGACGGCCGCAATGAGACGCATAGGGTCAGCGAGGCACGCGAGGACAAGGCCGGCGGACCTGTTTTGGATGCGGAGGAAGTCACCATTTTACTAAGCATAAATGTCAAGGCTTAAAGGATCTTATTTAGCAAGGATTTATGCATCTATTTAATAAAGGAAGACTAGTAGCTGGGATATATAACCGACCTAGACCTGTACTTCCGTGGCTTGGCAATAAAGGACGACTAAAGGGTATTAAGGACTGGCTCCGTATGTACCAGGGAATAGACCTAGATAGGCCAAAGGAAGAATAGACACGGTAATAGGCCCCTATAGGACGAACGGATTTTACTGCTTTCTATGACGGAGTAGTACTTAAGAGTAGTAACGAAATACGCACGAACTAGGAGGACTACTATTAAGTACGGCCCACAGACTCAGTAACGCCCAGCCAGCAACGTCCGCAGACTTGCCTGACCCTTAGAGACAGCAGTACAGCCAGGACAGCCGCTGCGCCGCAGGAGAAGAATGTACGACTAGGAGATTACGCCCAGATTATATTACGGCCTATGGATAAGATAGCTGAAGCTAGGAAGAAGAGTAAATCATCCAATTCTTAGAGACGGTCTTAGAGACGGATGCTTAACCAGGTTAGCCATTAACCGTAGGCTCCGCAGTAGGCTCCGCAGTAGGTGTAGGATGTTCGACTAGGGGATAGTTAAGTTCTAAGGTAGGGGAGGGGACGCAGGTAATAACTGTATAAAAGATTTCTATTTTGTCTGCTTAATTACTGTATTTCCTAAAGCTCCTTTTATATTTACTTTCTTAACCACGACATATCGTCAAATGCGTCAATCTACTGCAAAAGATATTAGTTCAGCTTACCGCCTATCAACGAACTAATAGCAATTTTCTATCCCAGGGACAGAAAATCCTGATTGGTCTATTTAGCAATAGAGCCAGCAGAACTCTATACCGCCCCTAGAATTCAAATGCGCCAGCTATACAATAAGAACGGCACAAAGAGCCTTAATTAATTGCACGGATGCAGAGCCAATTATACAATATAGAGCTAGACGTAGAGCCTTAATTAAACAACTGTATGGAAGCCTTAGTTAATTAAATAACTGCATAGAAGCTACGGTTAATTAAAGAGTTAAATCAAGCCTAAGCCTTAATATTAGTACGTTACCGTCACTAAAGCAAGTCAATTAAATGTCGTTAGATTAGAGTCTTTAACCAGGCCAACCTTATTCCTTATTTAAATAAAAGCTAATTATAGCTCCACAACCGCCATCTAAATTCAGCACTGCACTAGCTATACGACGAGAACAGACACTATAGCAAGGAAGGGACCTACACAAGGGCGGTAATATAACATTAGAGATCAAGTACTACGGAAACAGTAAAGCAGTATATAAAGAGGCACTGACAAAGATGCTCTGCAAGAGATTGTACAGAGGGCACAGCTAACTACGTTAAGCCTAAACTATCCTTATACGACTGAAGACAGAACCAGGCCGTATCTAGCCAGGCTAGTAAAGGACCATGTTAAGGATTACAAAGGGAACAGGAATTGGACGTACAGGAACCAACGCTTCCCCTCCAATTATTTTAACGAAGGACTATTATGGACACAAGGGCAAGGGATATACGACAAAGGTAGTTACAACAGCCGAGAAGCTGCCACCGGATGGCCTTAAAGATATTAAGGACGACTTAGGCGAAGCACAGAACCAGCAGGACAATAATAAAGAAACTAAAAGCAGAAGACAATCCCAAGAAGGCTCTTAAGCTGGAAAAAGATCAAGGATATACAAGCGTACTGCCAACAGCCAGGGTAAAGAAGCAGCCATAAAAGCCTAAGGATGCGCCAAAGAAGCCAAGAGCAAAGGCAACTCTAAAAGGAAAGAAAGTAGCTATCAAGGACGTCTTATAAAAGCACCAGGCCCGCGGAAATGGTCTACTGGAAACTACCGTTTATACTTATAAGGAAGGAAGTCTTAGGACAGGTCTCTGGATTAGACGTCTAGTAGACACTAAGAGCCTCAATTAACTATAGATGCAGAGCTTTAACCAAATAACTATACAGCCAGAGTCTTAATCAACTATCCGCAGATATAGAGCCTATGGATATAGAGCCTTAATGGAACGTCAACGGATTTAAAAGCTTTAATTAAGCATGCGACAATGCAGAGCCTAGGTCGTATATACAACAGAAGACGCCTTAAGTTAAGCCAGAGCCTTAGTTAAATCTTAATCAGTTGGACGCCGCCTCTATAGTCAAGTCGGATTAACTAGAGCTTTCAGTTGGGCCGACCTAATACCCTATTTAAACGTCAGTTAATCATACGTTGTTACGGTTAAATTAAATTAGTCACCGTCGCCATCAGACATCTTTAATCAGCGGTTAAAGATTCTATAATAGCAAACAGACAGACACTAGGCCCAACGAGGAAATTAGTATATAACCGCAGAATATTAGAAACACGGTTAATTAACATCTTAGAGCCTCTTTAACCAGAACGATCTTTCCTATAAATATAGATACGGAGCTTTACATAGAGTCTCACACGGAGTTGTACACGGAGTCTACGGATATAGAGCATACGGGTGTAGAGCCTTGATTGGACAACAGTACGGCAGCTTGACTGGACGCCTATATATGCGAAGCCTTGATCGAACGGTAGATGCGGAGCCTTGACCGATCGCACATCTACACGGAAGTGTTGATTAGTTGTCTATGGATGCAAAGCCACAGTTGTACATGTAGTAGAAGACACCTTAAGTCAAGCCAGGGCCTTATTAAATCTTAATCAGCTGAACGCCGTCTCCGCATTTAAATCAGGACAGTCAGAACCTTCGACCGGGCCGACTTTCTACCTTAATCGAACGACCGAACGATCAGTTACAGCACGTCGTCGCCGACCAATTAGACAGTCTTCGGCCAGCAGTCAAAGCACGCACGCAGACACGGACGCAGACACGGACGCAGAATATGCAATGCAGAGCTACTAATGCACAGCCAGATGCACAGCCAGATGCAGAGCTAGATGCAGAGCTAGATGCAGAGTCTTAATATCAAACGACCAGCTAAACAACCAAATTAAGCCAGAGTCTCTGCTATTTTGATCAACTACCCTACCGCTGCCACCGCCATTCCGTCCGACTACTTTATCCCTACTATCTTAACCAACTGCTCTGTCTCTACTATTCTAGATCTGTACCGTTGCTAGATCTAATTACTACCAGATCTACTGGATCTATTATGCTGTTCCGCCCAACTGTTACAACCGACCTGTTCCGTTCTACTGTTTCCACCGACTGCTACTCTAACTAACCGCCGCCAACCAATTGTTCTACTGCTACTGCTACTACTACTGCTACTACTGTTCCAACCAGCTATTCTACTGCTGCTATTCAGCCGTTCTGTTCCGTTGTTTCAATTATTCTGCCGCTACTGCCTTAACCAACTGCTACTGACCGTTCCGCTTCTACTAAGTGTTCTGCTATTAAAAGTTCTGCTGTCAGATGTCCTACTGCTTACTAACTGTTACCGAGTTCTTCTACCAAGTGTTCTACCGCTGACTATTCTGTTTTATTTTACTGCGCTAAATGTCTACTTTTACTACTGCTTCTACCACCGTTACTGTTACTGTTATTACCGCCACCGTTATTATTTCTGGTTTACTGTTCTGGTTACTAGTAGGAAGATTGGATCTTAGCTATAGATAACAGAAGGATATCATGGAATAGTTCTATAGGGCTGTAACGGCTGCAGAATTACGCTTTTAACTAGTACCGCTAGTAGGTGTAGTATACAGGCGATTAGGGCGGCTAGTGCGTGCATTTATACTTTTAACCAGTGACGCTGGTGGGTATGGTGCATAGGCAACTAGTACGGCTAATGGGTGTATTTATTTTAGTGTGTCTAATAGGTATCTTACTAGGAGGAAGAGATTTCCTGCGTTCTATTTTATGCTTTCCTTTTTCTATTCTGTTTTTGCTTTACTTTCGTTTGGCTATTCTTCTAT
>Ga0307507_10003969_pt1 | contig 27204 bp, 7 predicted proteins | sample 7_EM_MG_FD_207223 | JGI IMG/M metagenome (GOLD analysis project Ga0307507, IMG submission 207223) | Populus trichocarpa ectomycorrhiza microbial communities from riparian zone in the Pacific Northwest, United States - 7_EM | ecosystem: Host-associated > Plants > Roots > Unclassified | place...
TAAAATTAACTAGATAATTAAAGACAAGGAAGCCCTAGCCTATAACTAGCTTAGTAGGGAAAGTAAGCTTATAGATAAGGAGCTGGTAGAATAGAAACTACTCTACTAATACCGGGAATTTAAGGATGTATTCTCTAAAGTAGCATCTAATATGCTCCCGCCTTACTAAACATATAACTATAAGATTAAGATTAAGCCTGATAAAGAAAATACTCTTAACTATAGCCCCCTCCGCCAGTAATCTACTAATAAGCTATAGGATACTAAGTAGTACCTTATTAATACCCTTAATAAGGGCTTTATTAAGCCTAGCTAAGTCCCCTTTACCTTATATATTCTCTTTATAAAAAAGCTAAATAGCGGACTCTATTTCTATATTAACTACTATAAACTAAACTATATAACCTATAAAGACTAATATCCGCTACCCTTACTTAAAGAAACGCTGGCCCATATAAGTAAGGCTAAGATTTTTATAAAACTTAATATCCGCTAGGCCTTTTACTAAATTAGGATAGACCCTAGATCTAAAGATCTTACTATATTTTAGACTTACTACGGATTATATAAATATAAAGTACTACCTTTTAGACTGACTAATGGACTAGCTATATACTAACGGTATATAAATAACGTACTCTTTAACTACATTAATAACTTCTGCACAGCCTACCTAGATAATATTATAATTTACTCTAAGAATAAACTAGAATATAAGGAGCATATCTATAAAGTCCTATAACAGCTCTATAAAGCTAGTCTCTAGGCCAATATTAAGAAGTTAGAACTTAGTGTTAAGCGCACTAAGTATTTAGGGTTTATTATTAGTATAGACGGAATTAAGGCAGACCTAAAAAAAAGGCTATAATTAATTAATGGGAACCCCTAAGGACTATAAAGGGGGTATAGTTATTTCTAGGTTTCTATAACTTCTATTAACACTTTATTAAAGACTATAGTAGGATTTCTTGGCCCCTTACCCGCCTTACTAGAAAGAACTAACCTTTCTATTTTAATAATGTATATAAAAAGGCCTTTGACGAACTTAAAAAGCGGCTAATCTCTACTCTGCTACTGGCCCATTTCTACCTAGAATGGCCCTTAATATTAGAAACGGATACTTTAGATGGTATAATAGCTGCCGTCTATTCCCAGAAACAGCTAAATAGAAAATAGCACCCTATTATATACTATTTAAAGACTATAATAGATATGGAGCTAAATTACTATATCCATAATAAAGAGATGCTAGCCATTATTTCTAGCCTTTAGCACTAGCGTGCACAGCTAGAGGGGACCCCCAAACCTATTTAGGTAGTCTTAGATTATAAGGCCTTGGAATACTTTATAATAACTAAAGCCCTTATGGTATGGTAGGCGCGCTAGGCGGATATCCTATCTTAGTTCCACTTCTAAATTATATATAGGCTAGGCGCCACTAACCGCGCGGACGCCCTTATAAGGTATAAACAGGATATAGATAACCAGATAACTGTAAAAATCTCACTATAGACTGAGATGCTACTAAGACTAGAGCACCTTAACCCCTAAATATAGGTAGAACTAAATACAGACCCCATAAAGGCCGAGATGTGCCCTATTAACCCTATAGAACTTAACTTTATTAATAAGCTACTGTAAGTAAATTATATGGCCCCTTTATTATAGGAATACTATAAAAAGGTAAAGGATATTAATGGCCCATAGTCCCTTAACAATAGACTACTAAAGTATAAGGAGCGGCTAGTAGTAGCTAAGGAACAGAACTTATGGACTTAGCTTATTGTTAAAGCGCATACTTAGATCTCTACGGCCTACCCTAAAAAAATAAGACCTATAAGATTATTGGCGACCGTTACTACTAGCCTAGAATAGTTATAGATATTAATTGCTATATATAAAACTATAACAACTACTATAGGTCTATAATTCTATAAGACAAGACCCTAGGACTATTAAAACCACTTCTAATACTAGAAAGCCCCTAGTAGTATATCTTTATAGACTTCTATAAGCTATCTATAGACCGTAACGGATATAATATAGCTATAGTTACAGTTAACCACTTTAGCAAGCGCCTATTCTTAATCCCCTATTATAAGAATATTAATGCTAAAGAGGCGGCCCAACTATATATCTACTATGTCTACCAAATTTACGGACTACTAGATACTATTATATCTAATTATAGGCTATAGTTTATATCAGCTTTCTGGAATAAGTTTACCTAGATCCTAGGTATTAAGCTAAAGCTTTCTATAGTATACTACCCCTAGATAGATAGCTAGATGGAAATTATAAACTAGTATCTAAACTAGAGACTCCAACCCTTTATTAACTACTTTTAGGATAATTAGGCTAAACTGATACCTCTAATAAACTACGCCCAGGCTACTCTACCCCACAATTCTATAGTATTTGCACCTATCCAGCTAGAAATAGAGTATTTACCCTATATAAGCTTTAACTAGAAAAGACTAGAAGGGCCACAAACCGTATACAAAAAATTATCCTATAAGGAAGCACGGCATTACGCTAAATACTTAAAAAAGGCCTGGAAAGTAGCCCGTATAAACCTAGAAAAGGCCTAAAAATTAATAAAATAGTAGGCAAATAAGCATAGTGTCACGGGACACCTCCGTGACACCTTATACACGTCAACTTGTTTCCACCGACTTAGTAAGAAGAGACCGACCGCAATCTACGGCAATCTAACGGCAGTCTGCCGCGTTCTGCTATGTTCTGCCAAGTCCACCGAATTCTGCCAAGTTCTGCTAGGACTACGACCCGAAGCCTATTCTGCCTCGTGCACGTGTTAACCAAGCAACTAAGTTAACGATATATACCCCTTTCTTCCCGTTTCCTTACCTTCTCTCCTTACGCAACGTCTTGATCTCATTATATAGTTTATGTACATAGCTTAATAATATCTACTTCGCTATATATTATCACCACTTGTACTCGCTCCGTGACATATAGGCGTAAGCCTAACTTTACTGTAGGTAATAAGGTCTAGGTTATAATAAAAAACTAAAAGATAGAATGGCCTAGCCATAAGCTAGACTGTTAGATAGCAGGACTATATAAGGTCCTTAAGAAGAGAGGCAACTTATATAAAGTAAAGCTCCTAGATTTAATTAAGGTCCACCCTAAATTCTTACCAGATAAGCTATAAAAAGCTATAAGTAACCTATTACCTAGATAGCAGAATAAACCGCCCCTACTAATTTAAGTTAATAGCAACAATAAATAGGAAATTAAAAAAATACTAGCCTATAAACTTGTAAGGGGAACGCTAAAGTATTATATTAGTTGGAAATGATATAACTTAAACCCTACTTAATACCCTATATGGAACTTTATAGGTAGTCCCTATAAGCTTAAAGAATTCTATAATTAATACCCTAATAAGCCCGGACTCCTAAAGTACCTTAATAAGTAAATAGAGTGCTAGTATAGCGAAGATAATAAGCTGCCTATTAAGCATAAAGATAAGAATGCCCTATGGACGTAATACGGATATATAAAGCCTAAGGGCAGGCTTTTTTAGAGAGGGGGGGGGGGGTAATATTACGGCGCTGGTGGAAAACGGTGGATTATAGTAGTGGATTATAGTGGACAATCGCAGACAGTTTCTTACTGTTTTAGACAGTTTCTTACTATTTTAGATAGTCGCAGTTATGTAACTAGACAATTGTATAAAACCTTAAGCGGCGCTACCCTTCTTCTCTTTTCCTCTCTTTAGCTTTAGATCCTTGTTTATAGACTACCAATTATATAGGCTTGCGCGTCCCTCTTGCTGTGCTTATACCTTGATCAACTAAGTCGCTAACACTTATACAAGTTTTACACTTTAAGGGCGTTGCATCTATAGGTAATGTATCCTTACTAGGTATATCCTTATTTAATAGTACTGCTTTCTTCTTTGCCTAATAGGTACTACACTATATCTATAGCTTAAATATACCTTATAAAATTTCACGCCAGAACTGTAACGCGTATTAGTGTAATGGGACTGGCCCAGTTATAGTAGAAATGTCTTAGTAAAACACTCAACAGGTAAATTCCAACGCTTTAACCAAATTCTGCCGAATTCTGCTAGCTTAATTAACTTCTGCCATATTCTGCTAGATTAATTAAATTCTACTAAAATCTGTTAAAGACCGCGTGCGTATATACGCACGCATTAACCACCAAGACCCCTGAGTATTTAATTATATAATTCTCTTATTATTCCTTTCTCTTCTTTATATAACGTCTTATATTTAGCAAGAGCTATATACCCTTAGATTAGATAGAATTTATATTATTCCTTTAAATCTTCCCTAAAGCCTCTTCGCGCCCTTACAATTAATAATATATAGCTTTAAGGTCGGCAGCTTCCTCCTTACTAAAAGTATTAAGATGCTAAGTATACCTAGGTCTATACCTACCAAGTGTTTTAAGAATGGCAATGTGTTTATTAATAGTATAGTCCTTATTATCTAGGATGTAATCTACCTTAGCGTAAAGAGCAAGCTCTATATCTAAAAGGTTAAACCAAGGGAGTGGTATTAAGTGTAGAGTTTTAGTATAAACCAGCTAATTATTAATGCAGATCTTTAGAATAACCTATAGAGGATTATCTAGTATAGAGGCTGGCTTACTACCCTTATCTAATTTAGAAGTAGGAGGCTCCTAATAAATAGTAGTCTTATGTTAAGTCTTAGCTAGCCTCTTTTTACTACTTTTACTAATTACTAGCTTTAGAAGAGTAGCTACTTCTAGTAGGGGATTATTATCTTTAAGGTCTATTATCTCCTAGTCCTCCTCTAAATATCCATATAGCTCCTCCTAAAGCTCCTCCTCTAGCTCCTCCTTTAACTCCTCCACTTCCTTACTATCTATATCGCCTTGCTACTTAAACTAAACTTATACAGACTTCTGCTTTAGGGGCTTAAGCGTTAGCCTTAGAGTAGGCTTTACAGCAGGCTTTATAGGAGGTTTTGTGGCAGACTTAGAAGAACTTGTAGTAGGCTTTGTGGTTGGCTTTATGAAGGCTCAGTTAATAGAACAAGGATCTATTGGTAGCCAGTGTACGAGAATTCCAAGACGAGGACGGGAAGAAGGTCGAGGAAAGGACACGTCTATATACATAGCGCCAAGGCTCGGCCGAGCCCCTAACTAGGGTCTGTAACAGTGCCGTAATAGGCTTTATAGTAGGCTTTGTGGCAGGCTTTACAGTAGGCTTTATAGTAGACTTCGTGATAGACTTTATAGTAGACTTCGTGATAGACTTTATAGTAGACTTCGTGATAGACTTTATAGTAGACTTTGTAGGCTTTAACGTAGAGGATTTACCCCCTTTCCTTATACTAGAGGCTATAATATTAGCGCGAGTGCAAGGTGACACTAAAACACCAAGAATTAGTATATAAAATAAATTCTTATATAAAAAAAAAGCTTCACTAACTTTTTAATCCGAATAATGGCAGGTGTTAAAATCCCTAGTTTTTTGGCATTTTTTTTTTTAGAGATTTAGGCGCTAAGGATTTAATGTGTTTATGCACACGCCAAATTAGATACCTATGGCGTTTTGATTTTCGCAAGCTAGCTAGGTAGCCGCCAGCACGGTGTATAGGTGGGCAAGGTGCCCAGAATACAACTTTAAACTTTGAACCGTGATAACTTAATTACACCATAACTATGACTTTTAATTCTATTAATGAAGAGGTCAAGGTCCAAACAGCCGTTGCAGCCTATACTATAGGAGAATTTACTTCTATGGCAAAGCAGCGCGCTTTTTTAACGCTAAATACGACCGCGTTAAGAATTACGTTAATAGATATCCTGTTAGAAAACAAGCCCGCAACGATATCACGTAATGAGACTTGTGGGAGATATATCTTGGCAGGAATCTAACCAATTAGATAACTTTAACCGTTGGTCAAAGTTCTTTAAAATCTCTTTAACCACCTATATAGAAAATAAGCAATATATAGAGTTTTAGCTCTATAGCCTTAATTTAACAGGTTATAAGCCCGGGTTTGCGCCTAATGGGCTAAATCTAATTGCTTTATTATTGTTATGATATTTACTATTGCAATATTACCACACGGGCGTAAAAAGTTGGTAAATGTTTACCTAACTTATAACGCCAAAAACCTATAACGAGCAGCTACGTAGCTGCTAACTATAGACTTTACGCTAAATATATAAGAGGATCCTACTGAGGATAAGCCTAATATAGTCTGTACTTAAACCGCGGCACTAAAGGCTTAAGAGGACCTCTTATTTGGTGGATAACCTTACTATTATTAAAACAGAATAATAGAGTGTATAATTACAGCACCTGTTGTACCAACCGCGTGCCTACGCGTTCGGTACACCAAGTACGTGTCTACGCGTTGGTGCACTAACCACTGTTTACGAAGCACTGACTAATTAGGGGGAGGCACATTAGTATATAGACCTCGTAGTCTGCTTTAATACAGAAGACAGTCACCATCCAAACAAGTATACGATACTACATGTATTTCGTGCCCGTGGATACGACTCACTCGTGCTATTAAGTTAGTACGAACATAGAGTTTTAAAAATAAAGCTCTATAATAACTATAGTGGCGGATTAGAAAAAGCTTATTAGAACTGCCTATACTGGCTAAGGAATATACTAAGTTAAAACCTATACTACACAAACACTCCCTTATAAAAGGAAACCAATTTAATAATATTGTCTTAATAAGGCCTATAGACTACCTACTATAAACTACCTATAATATAAGGCCCCGCCAATATAAGTAATAAATATACCGCCTAAGCCTTTATTTAAAAGCTCGCTAAACGGGAAGACTGGCTAATGTTTAGTATTAATATATAAAACCACCTCTAATCTAAGAATATTAAATAGGTCCTTAATAATTTACCATAATCTCTTCCTACACTTAAATTAATTAAGGAGAAATAGGCGGACTTAGGTTTTACTAATAAACAGCTAAAAATTAAACTAGCTAACTTAGTAAAGGAATAGGAGAAATATAAGAAACAGCTAGCCTATATAGCTGGTTTTATTAACTAGAGCGTTAGCGACATCTATAAGCTGTTTATATTAAACGCTAGATAGGCGCTTAAAAAATAGAAAGTATAAAAAAAACGCTTTAAGGATTTTAATCTAGTAGCTGTTACTAATATTATAGCTACCTTCTTTACTAAACGCGTTTAAGACTTTAAGAATATAGAGGAGTTTGTCTCCTATATTATATTAAACCTTAATTATCTTATTAAAATAAACTAACCTATTAACTATAAGGTCCTTGCCTAAGCGGCCCTCCTATATAGGGTTAACTCTACTAGATACGCTTAGTTTAAAATAATAAAATGAACAAATTAGACGTGGGAAAACACTAATCTATAAGCCTTAGGTAAGGAACTTATTATTTTTAATAGCGAACTTAATTAGGAAGTCTCTACTACATTAGTAGTACAATTAAACAATAGAGGGCCTATAAAGAGAAAAATAGCACTAGTTGGAATATATAAATACCCTAACTGCGTAAGATATAACAGAACTACGCACTATAAAGAAGACTACTAGGAGAAAAAGCCAGATAGCGCTCTAAAAGAAATTAGTAATAGGATCCGCTTAAGGAAAAAGCAAAAGACGACTTAAGCGCCTATTTAGCTTAATAAACACTCTAGTTAAGCTAAGCTTGATATAAATCCATAATAAGAGCTTGTAGTAGCGGTTGTATAAGCTTAACTAAGTAGGCACAGCTTTGCCTATAATACCACCGCTACTATCTACTACTGTAAGGACCGTAAACTTCTTTTTAACTACATTAGTGATAATACCTTGTTAGATACAGTTGGTCCCTATAAAGCTTAATTAGAAGGTAAAGGATATATCTCTATATAAATTATACTACCTAATAGAAGCTATGGAAGCACGCTTACTCTACATAATATTCTTTATGTGCTATATTTACCAGCAAACCTACTATTTAGAAGCTGGCTTAAGGAAATAGGCGTTTTCTTTAATAATAAGACTTATAAACTTACATATAATAACAAGGTAATAGGATACGCGCCTAAAATTTAACGACTCTACCTAATTTGGTAGTATAACCACCAGTTAGAATTGGTCCTCTATACTATTAAAAATAATTAAAGTCTACCTATTTGGCATTACCGATTTAGCTACCTTAACTATAGTAACCTTAGACGCTACCTAAATAAACTTAGCATTAAGTTTAATAATATTAGCGATAAACACTATAAGCCTTACGCTTAATTTAAAGCCTAAAAGAGGTATAATAGAACACCCTAAGAACGAGCTATATAGCTATTTTAATTTATCTATACGGATTTAGTGGGGCCTATTACCCCTATTAGCTTTAAAGGCGAAAGATACTATATATCTTTTACTAATAACTATATAAGGTTTACTATAATCTATACCATCTATATAAAGGATAAGTAGCTTAATACTCTATAGAGGTACTATAACTAGATCTACACTAAATTTGACCTTAAAATTGCTAGAATTTGTACTAACTATAGAGTGGAGCTTTGTAGCAAAAAGGCAACTACTTAGATAGATGATTTAGGTATAGAATTTAAACCTGGCGCCTTATACGCTTAAGAAGAGAATAGAGTAGTAGAGCGCTCGCAGTAAACCTCCACTAAGATTACCCGCCTAATAATCCTTGTAGGTAATATACCAGACTTTCTATGGCCTAATGTACTTCTTGTAGATATATATATTAAAAACAGACGCCCTATAAGAGCTTTTAATAGCATATTACCTTATAAAAAGCTTAAGGGTAAACCTCCCTTAGTATACTACCTAAGGGCTCTAGAATCTACTATCTATTCCCTTATAGCCAAAGAAGATTATATAAAATTAGCTAGGTTTGCTCTATAAGTAAAAAAGGGTATTCTAATTGGCTATAACGGCAAGATAATCTATTATGTTTAGCTATTAGATAAGGAGAAGATTGAGCGGCTTAAAGACATTAAAATCTATAAAGGTGATATTAGTTTAAAGATTGCTACTATATTTATAGAAGAATCTATAGACTTGTCTAATAAGTAAGGAAGGGAAGATACTACTACTCCTTAGCTAAAGCCTCTATTAAGAAAAAGATAATAAAGAATTAATTAGAAGAAAGGTCGCGATAGTTTACCCTATGGGCTTAAGTCTCTGCCCGGAAACCTTACTATAACTACTACTTAATTAGGCCGCTAGATATTAAGAATTAACCTATTAAGTAAGCCTACTATCTTCCTTATAAGCCTTATAGGTATAGACTAAAGCCTTAACTAATAGGCTAATAATATTAATAAGCTACTAAGCAACTGGGATAATAAAATAGGTAATAAACTAATAGCCCTTCTATCTACCTTTCCTCCATAATCTATACCTTAAAACCCTTACTTAAATAATTGCGACGCGGTTAATCCTATAGCTCTACTAGCCGGCTATATTTGATATACTGGCTTACCTAATCTTGAAATATATATATCTATAACCTTAATTAATAAAGATAAGCTTTATATATATAACTAAGTAATTAATGGCCTAAATAGTAAAGAATAGATAAAAGTAATAATAGAGGAGGTAGGGTCTTTAATTAAGAACTAGATATAAAAGCTTATTAACCTTGCCTCCCTTAAGCCTCCTTATAAGCCTCTTGCTAGTAAATAGGTGTTTAAAGTTAAAAAGGGAAAAGATGGCGAGGTCCTCCGCTATAAGGCTAGATGGTTTATTAAGGGATATCTATAGCAGTATGGTGTTAACTACAACTAGACCTTTACTGCGGTAGTAAAACCTATAGCTTTTAGGGCTCTATTTGTAATTGCTGCCTATTATAACCTTAAAATTAAATAGATAGATATTAAAACCGCCTTTCTCTATAGACCAATTAATTAAGAACTCTATATTATTATGCTAAAAGGCTATAAAGAAGCTGGCAAAGTCTACCGCCTTAAGAAGGCCCTTTATAGACTAAAACAGTTACCTTAAATCTAGTATAAGACGCTCTTAAAGTTTCTACTAGAAAAACTTGGGCTTTACTATCTACACGCGGATTGTAGTATATTCGCCACCAGTAAAGGATAAAAAGGGTTAATTATTTCTGCCTACGTTAACACTAAGATTATCTATAAAGATATAGTGGTAGTTAATTAGGCGAAAGCAGAGCTTAAAGCAGCCTTCTAAATAATAGATCTTAGGCTAATAAGCTTTTACTTAGGTATAATAGTTATAAGAGATTAAACAAAGAAGAAGATTATACTTTTATAACAAGCCTACCTTATTAAAGCTCTTAAACGTTTTAGATTGCAAAAGGCTAATATCTTACCAGTACCCATAAAGTACTTAATTAAGCTTGTAGCTAATTAAGAAACTACTAGCAAGGACAACGTTAGAAGATACTAGAGTTTAGTTAGTTTAGTTATGTTTCCTATAATAGAAACAAGGCTAAATATTGCCTTTGCGGTATTAACGGTAAGCCATTTCGCCTATAATCCTACCTCTACCCATATAACGGCCGTAAGACTTATCCTTTAATACCTGGCCGGCTCGCTTAATAGAGGAATTACCTATAGAGGCGATAAAAACCTAGACCTTATACTAATTGGCTTTAATAACGCTAACTAGGGATAAGATAAAACCACAAGACGCTTTATATTAGGCTTTATATTTATATTAAACAGAGGACCAATTTTATAGAAATTAAAGCTATAAGCTACCGTTTTACTATTAATATATTAATTAGAGTATATGGCTCTAACGGCTGCAGTAAAAGAGGCTATATAGCTTTAACTTTTATTTACTGAACTAGGTATACTAGACTAAAGCAAATAGTTTGCTAGGATCTTAATTAAAACTAATAACTAAGCTGTAAAGGCGTTAGCTAAAAATCTAGTTTAGCACAATTAAACGAAGTATATTAATATCCAGTTTTATTATATAAGAGATAAGATAAACAGTAACAGGATTAACCTTATATATATTGCTTTAATTAACATAGCGGCCAATAGCCTTACTAAGCCTCTTGCGGGTCCTTAGTTCTATACCTTCCTTAAACACCTTTGGATAGTATAGAAACTTAATTAACTACACTAGGCCTTAATAGGAAATTAGTATATAATTAGTAGATCCTTAGAGAGTGCGCTAAATAACGCCTTAAGACCTTAAAATAAGCAATAGAACTTAACCTTAATCTACTAACCTATTACTTGAACCTACTAACTGAACCTACTACCTAAATCTAACAGCTGTAACATTAGGGAGGGCTTATACTAGTAGGAAGGATAAATATACTTTAGAAGAGATATAGGGTAAGTGTTATGGAACTACCCCGTAATACCTTGCACACGTCTACCTGTTTCCACCATCTCGACCTCCATGTTAACGACTTAGTTAATTAAGGCACGTAATGGCAATCTAAGGCAATTTGCCATTACGTAACGGCAATCCGAGGTAATTTGCTATTATATAACAGCAATCTACAGCAATCTGCCGTCCTCTACTATGTTCCGCCGAATTCTGCTAAGTTCTGCTAGGACTATAACCTAAAGCCTATTCTACCCTATATATATGTTAACTAAGCAACTAAGTTAATAATATATACCCTTTTCTTCCCGTTTCCTTACTTTCTTTCCTTATATAATATCTTAACTTTATTATACAGTTTATATATATAGCTTAATAATATCTACTTTGCTATATATTACTACCGCTATACTTACTCTGTAATACTATATTGCATTAACCTTATATACTGCCCTCCAAAATATAGAATAACCCTAAAGCCCCTATAATAGCCGCTAGTATTATATCCGCACTTTAAGAATAATTGGTAAAGATATAGAAGTCCTTTATAAATGCCCTTATATAAAACTAAGCCTCTTTAACTTAATAATAAGCTAAATAAGAGGCATAACACCTATAAATAATTAAGGACCTCTAAAAAGAAGTCCGCACCCTTAAGATGCCTATACTAGGGCTCTAAGACTAAACACCTTCTCTAGAGACAAATATATAGGATAAAAGTCCTAAACCTATAGTAACTATTTACCCTAAACCAACTACCGCACTATAACAATCTAAATAACTACTAGACCCTCTAATATTTACTAGTAAATAATAAGAACTTTAATTATTTCTAAGCTAGCCTAAAAATAAGCTAACTAGTAATACTAACCGCTACTTAACTAAAGCTGTTACGGACGCTTTAAGTACGATGTTACGACTACTTAGAGAAGAGTCGGCGGAAGCTAGTTGGTTAATACAGGCATAGTCCAGGATGGATCCGGTAGAACTATATGACAAGGAATAGTAACCAAGGTCACATAGTGTTGAACGTATTAACTGTGTTGAACGGAAGGGACGTTATATTTAATATAGACAACACGTACCTCACGTACAAGAGAGGATTTCTTAGGAGTATGGTTGTGTATTTAAAGGACCTTAGTCCCTACCGTAGATAGTTCTCTCCTTATAGTGAATCTCAGAATATAATTAGAGTTAATCTATTAGGCAACCACTCCACCAGTTATTATTACGTTGTTGTTTTTGTCGTACCTATATACCTAGCCTAATAACAGAACCCACTGTAGTTTAAGCTACAAGGTTCCGTTACACATTTACTACTAAGGTTATGGTATTGGAATAAAATTAAATAATATGCCACTAAGAGCAGCACTAGTTATAACGGCGTCAACGGGAGCCACAACCTCAGGGCCAGGTGATACTAGTATAGACAATAGGGATTCTTAAGTGGTTACGCGAGGTCAGTTACAAGAAATGGTTAATCACTTATAAGATAATAATAGGATACTTAAAGAACGCATTAATAGAATCGGAGTAGTAAAGATTAAGTTACCTTCAATCAAATAATTTTTAGAAGAGAAGTTAAAGCTTAAGGGATTTTTTACGCAAATGCACTTTAAGGTAGTACAGAAAGGAGCAAAGTTAGTAATATTATTAGACTAAGTAGCCTATACAGGATTGTTCCTAATAGGGAGGGCACTTAAGTGGTTTAAGCCGTATTTTATGGAAATATAGGCTAATAGCATAACAACTACTAACCAGGATATATGGTATATATTTACCAGTTAGAACGGGTTCGTAGAGCAATTAACGCAGATATTTGGAGACATGGAGGCCACAACCACAGCAGAATAAAAGCTTTAGAACTTAGTACAACGCACTTTAGTAATTAAGTATATAACACAGTTTTAAACACTAGCCACTTAGGTTAAGTGGAATAATAAGGCGCTTATAGTACAGTATAAATAGGGACTTAAGGCTAAAGTCTAGGACGCAATTATCCTAATAGAAGATGCGGATACTCTAAAAGAGTTAATAGATTAGTTAATAAAGATTAATAATAGAATCTATTAAAGGGAACAAGCTAAGAGAGGGCAAGACAGAGTTCTATAGTTGTATAAGGCGCAGAGTACGCAACGACAGATATAGAGTTAAAAACTATGGAATGGCGCAAAGCCAATAGACCTAAGCAGTACCAAAGAAACCTAAAGATGGGAAAAGAAACTATGGAAACCTAGAGGTTAAGGATTAAGTAATTAAAGGACCTAGGAGTAGAGGCCAAACCAGGGATTTTAGTAGTAGAAGACGTTTAGGCGGACTCCACAGCAAGAAAGATAGTTTAAAGATAGGGCTTACATAAATTGCGGAAAACAGGGTTATTTTGCTAGAGACTATAGAGGTGGTCAGAGTAACTATATAGTAAAGGGAACTAGACCGGCAGACGGTATATACGTATAGAGGAACAACGGTGCACTATAAGGAACAAAAGAATGTTTAATTAATAGTTTTGCGTATTGTTACAACAACGCATACCGAATTTATAAGGACGCTAAGTATGGCGCAAGCTATTAGCCGTAAGAGCTAGAGTTAAGAGGACTTAAAGAAACCAGAGAGTTAGATAAAGAATAAAATTAACTCTATAAGCTGGATTAAGATGTTACAGTAATATACGGATAAAGATTAGTAGTAATGACAATGGAGTTAGAGTACTTATTAATTAACAGCAATAAGGACAAAAAAGAGGCTAACTGGGAGCACTTAAACCTTAATAACGCAATAGAAGCAGAGACTAAGACCATTACAGAACAAGGTTTAGTAACAGATGTTATAACACTATTAGATATAATTTCCATCGCTTCGCAAGACAATAGGAGCAACGTTTAGAAGAAACTAAGTAAGTAGATAACTACTAGTGCTAGCTTATTACTTAATAAAGGTAAAAGGCCACAGGCTTAAGATTCTTATAAAGAGATAAAAGAAGCTTAAGATTCTTAAGATGAGATAAGATATACCTAAGGACCCACAATAGACGAAAACTAATAGGAAAGGGTAGTAACTTAGTTTAGTAACAAATGAATAAGTATAGGACGCAAGTTTAAGAACTACAAGTTCAGAGAATGAATAAGAACGTTAGCAATCCTAGATAAACGCAGTATTCAGCCTAAAGATTAAAAAGTTAATACTAGAATTAAAAAGTAAAACGACTATAAAGATCTAGCTACAAGACGCAGAAAACAAAAAACTATAGATAAGTTTAGAACAAGAATTATCGCATAGTAAGAGCAAAAGCTAGATAAGAGATCAGCTATGCTAGGTTGTATAAGGGATAGAGCACCCATACAAAGAGTTACTAATAGGCCGAGTGTAGGGACACCTAGGGTAAAGTGGTTAGATAAACTGGAACAAGAAAAGGATCTAGATATCCTAACTAGGTTTAAAGAAAGACATACTAAAGGATATTACAATGCAGTAATAATAAGGTATTTTCTAACGGATAGACCATATACACTAAACCAGTTATACGGAAAGTGGTATAGGCAACGACATAATAATAAATGGGAAGACTTTTATATATGGCTAAACAAAAAAGTTGTCCAAGACTAACCTATTATGGAAAAACGCATAAGTTATATTAAAGGAGTATTAATTATAACATTAAGGAACCTAAAAGAGAGGTTTAGGGACTAGAAAAGCGAGCGACAAATCTTAGTACCTATAGTAGAGATACTAGTGGTCAGGTTAACTAGGTATAGGTTTAAACTTAAGGATAAAGACGAACTAAGAGTTAACCCAAAACATGCAGTGTATTATACACTATCGTAGATAGCTTGTGTGGATAATATATGCAACATGCATAGAGCACCTAAAGATAAGAACCGAAAGTACTTAGTAAGGATATATTAGGCACCAGAGGAAAAATGGTTTAGGAACGCTAAGTATATATATAGTTGGCACCTAGTAGAAGTACAGGGTTAAGGAGACTTAATACTTTAGCCAGGAAGATTCCTTACGGAAGAATACCTAGATAGACGACAGTAGTAGAAGTGCCTAGAGAATACTTATCTATAGTATATAGAGGAAAAGAAATAAACTAAGTATTAGCTAAAGTTGGACTAAGTATAGATAGGATCTAGCAGCCAATAGTTAGGAAAAGGGGAGGTGTACAGAACCAGAGGGAACTAGTGTTAGAGCCTTAGACCCTTAAAGGAATTTAAGGATAATACCTAAATTTAAGAGCTAAGTGGCAAGATCAGTAGTTTAAAGTATTAGTAGATAGTAGAGCAACTAGGAACCACATATCACTAAAGGCAGTAGAAAGGATAAGGTTACTATACAGACAGAAGGAACACCCGTATCTACTTATAACAATTTTAGGAGATTAGATAGCCTATAGAGGAGGCATTATTAATCTTAAAATAGGACCTATTTAGATAACTATTAAAGGGAGACCAGTTAGAATGTCTTTTAATATCCTACTGTTAGGACAGGATAAGGCAATACTAGGAATGCCTTGGTTACAGAAGTACAATCTAAAGATAGATTAGGTTATAGGTTAGGTTAATATTAAGGATATACAATAACACAAAGTGCGATAGTAAACCAAGTTGGTATGGTACCAAGTTGGAGCGATATATAAAGAGACTAAGCGAGGCTTAAGTTATATACCAAAGAAATACTATAAGTATGGTAAAAAGTTATAGTTACCAGAAAGTGAGAAGCTGTTAGAGTATATAGCTTGGGACTATAAGATAGAATTAGAAGAGGAAATAAGTCTAAAGTTCTTTTTAATCTATAAGCTTACTGAAACCAAGTTAGTAGCGCTTAAGGAGTTTATCCAGGAGAACTTATAAAAGGGATATATTAGACCGTTATAGTTATTAGTAGGATATCTAGTATTGTTTATCCCAAAGAAAAACGGAAAACTTAGGATATGTATAGACTATAAACAGTTAAACAGTATTACTAGGAAGGATAGGTATCCTTTACCCTTAATTAGCAAAATTTAAGATAGGATAGGCAACGTAAAGATCTTTACAAAGATAGATCTAAGGTGGGTATACCATTAAATTAGGATTAAGGAAGGCGACAAATAGAAGGCAGCCTTTAGGTCAAAGGAAGGACTATATAAGCTATTAGTTATATAATTCGGGCTTATAAACGTACTAGTAACGTTCCAAAAGCGAATTAATAGTATGTTAGGAGAATACCTAGATAAATTTTTTATAGTATACCTTGACGACATTATTATCTACTTAAAGAATAAGGAAGAACACAGAAAACACGTTAAATGGGTCTTAAAGAGACTATAAGAAGAACAGATACTAGTAGTAATTAAGAAATGCAAGTTCTTTACTAGAAAGACCAATTTTGTTAAATTTATTATTAAACTAGGCCAACTTAGTATAGATCTAAAGAAGATTGAGGCTATAATGAATTAGTAAGAACTAGAGAACGTTACGCAGTTAAGATCGTTCCTAGGGTTTTGTAATTACTACAGAAGGTTTATAGCGCAATAGTTATAGGATATTAAGCCATTTACGCAGTTAATAAAGAAAGAAGAACCGTGGGTATGGGGAAAGGAGTAATAAGAACTATTTAAAAGAATTAAAGAGTTGTTTACCTAGGAGCTAGTTCTTAAGATCTATTAACTAGGTCTAGAGACGGTTGTAAAAATGGATATATTAGACTTTACACTAGGGGCGTGCTTCCTATAGAAATATTAAAATAGATGGCACCTAGTGGTATACTATAGTCGAAAGATAATACTATTAGAGTTAAACTATAACATCTACAACAAGGAGTTATTAGGTATAGTTATAGTACTTAAAAAATAGAGAGCATTTTTATAAGGCATAGAGAAACTATTTATGGTTAAGACGGACTATAAAAACCTTATAGGATTTCTAATAATAAAGGAACTCAACCAAAGACAGGTTAGATGGGCGGAAATGCTTATAGAATACTATTTCGAAATTTAGTATACTAAGGGTACAGACAATACACGAGCAGATGCTCTAAGCAGAAAGGCTAAACTATAGAGTAGTGAAAAGCTATTAGGAGCTTTATTGCGAAAGAATTAAGACGGATTAATTAGGTATAATTATCTAAAGATTATAACAACTAAAGAAAGTCAGATCTATAAATTACTAGAGAGTGATTAGACATAGAAAATCTAAGAAGTATAGGCAGAGGATCTAGACTTAGAGCAATATAAAAATAGAGAAGCAATATATATGCCTAAGTCTATCGTAGAAGAATTTGTTAAGGAATTCCATAAGGGAATAATATAAGAACACAACGAAGCTATAGGCTTAGTATTAAGACTTTAAGAGGAGTATATTATTTAAGGAATCTAGGGACTAGCAAGATAAGTTATAAAGGAATGTTTAAATTACTAAAGGAACAAACCGACAAGGCATAAGCTATATAGAGGGCTATAACCTATTAAGACACCAGGAAGACCATAGGAGGTTATATTATAGGACTTTATTATTAAGTTACCAAAGTTAAGAGATCCTATTATAGAACAAGATTATAACGTAATTTTAGTAGTAGTGGATAAGCTAACAAAGTAGGAATACTTTATAGTATGCACTAAAGAGATATTAGTAGAAGATATTACTAGAATCTATATAAAGGAAGTATTTGTAAGATATAGAGCACTAAATAAGATTATATTAGATAGAGATCCAAGATTTATAGCAGTATTTTAGGAAGTATTTTTGGCAGAATAAGGAGTTCGCGTAGTAATATCTATAGCATATTATCCGCAGACGGACAGATAAACGGAAAGACTAAACTAGATACTAGAATAGTATTTAAGGCATTATATTAATTATATATAGAACAATTAGGTATTGTTATTACCAATTATATAGTTTGCATATAATGCAACACCGCAAGAAGGAATAGGGACATTACTATTTAAGGTAAATTATAGGTACGAGCTAAGAACATCGTTATTGCTATATTAAGCAAAAAAGACGAGTAGCACAGCTAAGCAAAGAATAGAGATGTTAATAAATCTTTATGCAGACCTTAAAGAAACAGCTAAACTAGTACAAGAGCGAATAAAAAGGTACTATAATACTAAGAGATCTGAGGGACCAGATCTTAAGGAGGGAGATAAAGTGTAGCTACTATATAAAAATTTTAAGAGTTAATAACTAAGCAAGAAGTTGAACCACGTTAGACTAGGACCTTTTAAAGTTAAGTAAAGAATTTTATTGGTTACGTATAAGTTAAACCTACTAGCTAAAATAAAAATCTACCCTATACAGCATATTGCAATGCTAGAGCTAGTATATGGGAATATTAAGCCACCAGTCTACAAGGCAGACACGTATAGAGGATAAGAGGAAGATAAATAGTAAGTTTTAAAGATTATCAGTTACAAGAATATAGATAACGAAACATAATATAAAGTAAAGTGGATAGGCTATAGTAAGACTACCTAGGAACCACTAAGCAACCTAAGAAACGCTATAGGAAAGGTACAGGAGTATTAGAAAAAAGTAGGTTAGGTAATATTAATAAAGAAGGATCACTAAAAAATAAGCCACCTAAGGGGGACCTAAGAGGAGCAATTACTGAGCTACTTAGAGTTATTTCCCTTATAGGAGGAGAGCCAATCCTTTTATTACCCAGCTTAGACAAACCCTATTAAATAAGTTTCCACTCCTTAAAACGGACCTTCTTACGGACACGTTTAAGGCGTTAAAGACGAGTATAAGCTAAATATTAAGCTTTAAGGACGCGTGCAGATTCTTCTAAGGTATATTAAACCTTAAGCAGCGCGGAGGCCAGCTCACTATTAAGCTTTATAGCGGCAGATTAAACACAAGACCCTATAATAAGTTACTTAGGGAACTTAAAGACTATTAAGAGTTATAGGACGCGTACACTTAGCATTAGAGACAGAGCGAACATTATAGAACGATTAAATGTTTGCTTTAGTACACTTAGAGTAAGAGAAGGGTTGTTAAAACAAAGGACTTACTAGCGTAATATAGACTAACCCCTCTTTCGCGCACCTTAAGCAAGGAATCGCCATTACTTTACCTAGTAACAGTATAGAGGAAACTGTACGAAGGCGACGCTTAACCTAGGAAAGAGAAGAAGAAGCTTTAGGTATAATAAGTAAGGATATTAACCAGACTAATTAAGCGGACATTACACCTCTAGTAGACGACTTGGAGATGTTAGGAATCTTTAAGGACAAAGATAAAGAGGAGGGAGATAGTATTACGGACGCTTTAAGTACAATATTATAACTACTTGGAGAAGAGTTGGCGGAAGCTAGTTGGTTAATATAGGCACGGTCTAGGATGGATCTGGTAGAACTATATAATAAGGAATAGTAACTAAGGTCATATAGTGTTGAACGTATTAACTATATTAAATAGAAGGGATATTACGTTTAATACAGACAACACGTACCTTACGTATAAGAGAGGATTTCTTAGGAGTATAGTTGTGTATTTAAAGGACCTTAGTCCCTACCGTAGATAGTTCTCTCCTTGTAGTAAATCTTAGAATACAATTGGAGTTAATCTATTAGGCAACCACTCCACCAGTTATTATTACGTTGTTGTTTTTGTCGTACCTACATACCTAGCCCAATAATAGAACCTACCGTAGTCTAAGCTATAAGGTTCCGTTACAAAAGCTAACTAACTCTGCTACGCCCTAAGTTAACTAGGAGAAAACATAGCTAACCTTATTAAACCCTTTTAACCAAACTTAGTATAAAGTCTAGTTGTACTACTTAAAGCTATATATAGTGACCCAAACCGCTAAGCTACTACTTAGAGGAAGATAAACTATATAACTTAAGGAATAAAAAGCTTTCTAGTATACTTCTCTAAATTTAACTATTATATAAAGGAAATAGGCTAGAATAACTCTATACTAGTTAATAGCCTTATTAAGTCCCTAAGCCCTAAACTAAAAACCTCCCTAATATGTATAGACCTACTAGGAGCCCTTAACGCCTGCGTAAACGTTATTAATAAATAGTATAATAATATACTACGCCTAACACTAAAGTCCACTCCTTAATATAATACAACAGCTCCGTAAATATCTGCTAAGTTATTATCTTAGCCTAAGCACCCTAACGCTATAGATATTAACACAGGGACCCTAGAATACGCTCTACTAAGGTCCCCTAAATAAGAATGACGCATTAAGCTAGGCCTTTGCTTTAAATACGGAAGCAAGGATTATATCTTAAGATACTGCTCCGTCCCTATACCCTAATATAACTTATAAACGGCCAATACTAACAACCGTTTACTGTATTAATCCTCTAGTTACCGCCCCCGATCTTTATCTAGCTCTAACTCTATATCTAGTAAGCACCACTTATAAGGACGAAGTTATAACTGACGTTCTATAGAAACCCCTTTTTACTTACCACTAAAAGGTATGTCCTAGAGTTAAGTCGCTCTCTAGGATAGCTATATTACAGGATCTTATTAAATATATTAAATGTTGTAAAACCTAACTCTTAGGATTGTAGTATAACTATTAACTACCGCCTTTGGTAGAAAGGTTAATAGGCTAATACTTAAGTCCTAATTAATATAGGAGCTAGCGGCATAGGATTTATTAATAAGATCTTTATATAAGATAATAGGTTTACCCTAATACCCCTTAACCGGCATATTAACATATTTGGATTTAATGGTAAACGCACTGTTTTAGGCTATATTACTTATATAGCGGCCCTGAGACTCCAATACCTAAACTATAAAGAATTAATTAAACTCTTTATAACTACCCTAGGTTATCTAGTAATCCTTAGACAGCCCTAGATAAAGCTATATAAGGTAACTATTAATTAGGACAACTTTAAGCTTCTATTTACCACCTCCTATTATAAGCAAAAGTGCTTTATAACTTACTACTTAAGCCCTAAACCAAAATCTGAAAAATTTACTAGGATCCACCAGTCTAAAATTTCTACTAACATCTACTTTATACCTAAAAAGTCCACCCAATTCTACTAACCTAAGAATTCCACTGAATTCCACTAATATAAGATTTCCACTAACGTCTACTAAGAACCTAGAAATTATACTAGGCTATATAAACCAACTCTAACTACTACACCGCCCTAAACTAAGTAGAAGCCTAAGCCTAAGCTTAATATACGAAAGTACTAGAAGAACTAGTATTCCACTATAAAAAGGATACTTAAAGAACCTAAACCTAAATCTAATACTAACTCCATACCTAATACCAAACCTAAATATAAATAAGAAATTATATAAGAGACTAAGGACAATCTAAACTCGCTTAATACCTTAGACATCTATATAATTGGAGCTACCCCATTGGCATAACTTACCAGGAAACTAGAATATACAATCTTTACTGTTATAATGGCCAATATTAAGAAGGCCTTAGCACTAAAGAAGTACACTAACCCCGCCATAAAGGTACCCGTAGAGTACTATAAGTATCTAGATATATTCTTATAAAAGGAAGCTAATAAGCTACCAGAACGCCGTCTATATAATTATAAGATTATAATTAAAGAAGGAAAACACCCTGGATTTAGACCGCTATATAGAATGTCCTAAAATGAACTCTAGGTACTATAAAAGTACTTAGACAAATATCCAGATAAAGGATTTATTAGAGCAAGTTCTTTACCTATAGCTATACTAGTAATCTTTATTAAGAAACCTAGTGGTGGTCTATACTTCTGTGTAGACTACCAGGCTCTTAATGCTGTTACTATTAATAACTAATACCTAATCCCATTAATCTAAGAGACACTAAACCAATTAAGTAAGGCTCGCTTTTACACAAAGCTTAATATTATTCACGTATTTAACCGCCTCTGTATTATAAAAGGAGACAAATAGCTTACTGCATTTTATACTTAATATAGGTTATTTAAGTACTTAGTAATACCATTTGGCCTCATAAATGCCCTAAGTTTATTTTAATACTTTATAAATAACACCCTATACCTATACCTAGACATCTTTTATACTGCTTATATTAACAACATCTTAATATACAGCAATAATCTGGCTAAATACTAAAAATATGTTAAACTAGTCCTGCAAGCCTTGCGCAAAGCTAGCCTATAATTAGATATAGATAAATGCAAGTTCTATAAAACGGAAGTCCTATACCTTAGACTTATTATTTCTATAGACGGCATATAAATAGACCCTAAGAAAGTTAAAGTAATTGTAAACTAGTAAGAGCCTAAGAACGTTAAGGATATATAAGCCTTTATAGGATTTACCAACTTCTACTAATGGTTTATTAATAACTTCTCCGCCTTAGTTTTACCCCTTATAGCCTTAACCTAAAAGAATAAAGCCTTTATCTTTAATAAAGAATATAAGAAAGCTTTTACTTACCTAAAAGTTATGTTTACTACTGCACTTATACTCTAACACTTTAATCTAAACCAAATAAGTATTGTAGAAGCTAACTTATCCAACTACGTCACTAGAGGCATTCTGTCTTAGTATAATAAGGAAGGAGTATTATACCCTATAGTATACTTTTTAAAATAACTAAGCCTAGCTAAATGTAATTACAAGATCTATAATAAGGAACTATTAGCTATTATTAGATATTTTAAACAATGGCAACCTAAACTAGAAGGCTCTAGATTCCTAATTAAGGTTTTTAGCAACTATAAGAACCTATAATACTTTATAACTATAAAACAGCTAAGCCACCGTTAAGCCTGCTGGTTAAAATATCTATCCTATTTCTAATTCTCTATTACATACCGCCTAGGCGTTTAAGGCTAGAAGCCTAATACCCTAACCTAACGTTTATAAGACATACCAGCATAAAAAAAAGCGCGTACCTACCATAATTAAACCCTACTTCGCCCTAAGCTATTTAACCCTCCTATTAAAGACGTTATAATGCACATCCTTAAAATAACTAATTAATTAATTAAATGGATAATAGTTAATAAGTACCTAAACAACGAGTTTATCTAAGAAATGCTTAAGCTAATTTAAGACAGCGTTAGACGCTTAAAAAGGATTTCTCTAAGTAAATATAAAGCTTACAGAGACTGCTTGTACTACTAAAACCGTCTAGTTATACCTAACCACAATAAACTTAAGCCTAAGCTCCTTAAACATGTATATAACCTACCAGTAGCCGGCCACCTAGGCTAAAGAAAAACCCTAGAACTGCTCTAATAAAAATACTACTAGCTAAATATATATAATATAATATAAAGGTACATCTCTAGCTGCTATACCTGCTAATAAGCTAAAGCTTTATATAAGACGTATAACGGCTTCCTAAAGCCCCTACCTATTCTAGACCAAAGATAGAAGGACATCTTAATTAACTTTATTATTAATCTCCCTAAAAGTAAAGGCTGCATAAATATTATAGTAGTTGTAGATTAACTATCTAAGATAAAACACCTAATCGCCTGCCCTAATATGTTAGTGATTATTATTGCCTAACTGTTCCTAGATTATATATAGAAACTTCATAGACTTCCTAAAATAATTATCTCCAATAAAGACAGATAGTTTGTCTCTATATTTTAGAAAGAACTAACTACCCAACTCTATATTAAAGCACTATTGTCTACAGCATACTACCCAGAAATGGATAGTTAAATAAAACATGCAAATACTATAATGGAATAATATATTTGGATATATATGTTATATTTACAGGACAACTGGATAAACTGGCTTGTATTTATAGAGTTTACCATAAATAACTCCGTCTTAGAAACCATAAAGGTCTCCCTATTCCTAGCCAACTACGGCTAGTACCTATAAATGGGGTTTAAACCCTTTAGTAATGTTTCTTACCTAGCTTACTAGGCCTTATAAGTTATAGAAGCAAATAAATTTATAAGGAAGATAGAAGAACTATAAGAGTTTCTTACTAATAAAATAATATGGGCCTAATCTGTCTATAAAGCCGTAGTAAATAAGAACCAGACCCTAGCACCGGCCTACTAAATTAGTAACTTTGTCTAGCTAAATATAAGAAATCTAAACATAAAACAACCTACTAAGAAACTTAATTAGAAGAACGCCGGCCCTTATAAGGTTAAAAAGATTGTCTTTCCTTATACTTACTAACTAAAGCTCCCTAATATAGTTAAAATCCACCCCGTATTCTATACGTCAGTCCTCCACCCTACTGCCCCTATATTAGACACCCTACCTAAATAGATCTAGGACCCTCCCCCACTAGTTAAAGTGGATAGTAAGGATAAGTACTTTATTAAAAAAGTTAATAATATTAAGTATAATAAACGGAAACGCCAGTATATATACCTTATAAAGTGGAAAGGCTTTACTAAACCCTTATAGGAACCTATTAACTCTATAGGACTTATATAAGCCGCAGAAGACTTTTATAAACTCTATTTAGAACTACTACAGCCCTATCTTGCAGAAGTTTAAGTTTAAAAGGGAGGTACTGTTATAGGACCACCCTATAACACCTTATACACATCCACCTATTTCTACTGTCTTAACCTCTATGTTAATAACTTAGTTAATTAAGGCACGTAATGGCAATCTAAGGCAATTTGCCATTACGTAACGGCAATCTGAGGTAATTTGCTATTATATAACGGCAATCTACAGCAATCTGCCGTCCTCTACTATGTTCCGCCGAATTCTGTTAAGTTCTGCTAGGACTATAACCTAAAGCCTATTCTGCCCTATATATGTGTTAACTAAGCAACCAAGTTAACAATATATACCCTTTTCTTTCTGTTTCCTCACTTTCTTTCCTTACGCAACGTCTTGACTTTATTACGCAGTTTATATACATAGCTTAATAATATCTACTTTGCTATATATTACCACCGCTGTGCTCGCTCTGTAACATTAAGGCTATAGGGCCTTTAGAGCTCTATAGGCAATATAAAACACCTATAGAGAGGTACTGCCAAAATTTTAAGAGACGTTTTACAGAGTAGGCGCTATCTTTAGACAATAGGGAGGACGTAACTCCTTATTAGGCACTTATTCTACCTTAGAGGAACTCTAGTAACCCTTATTAAGCAACCCTACACCCTTATATACAGTGTATATAGCGGTATTACTAACTAAGCTTAAGGGAGGGTGTTGGAAAATAAGCCCGTTGTTACGGACACTTTAGGTACGATGTTATAACTACTTAGAGAAGAGTCGGCGGAAGCTAGTTGGTTAATATAGGCACAGTCCAGGATAGATCTGGTGGAACCATATAACGAGGAATGGTAACCGAGGTTATATAGTATTGAACGTATTAACTATATTAAACGGAAGGGACGTTACGTTTAATATAGACAACACGTACCTTACGTATAAGAGAGGATTTCTTAGGAGTATAGTTGTATATTTAAAGGACCTCAGTTCCTACTATAGATAGTTCTCTCCTTATAGTAAATCTTAGAATAAAGTTAGAGTTAATCTGTTAGGCAACTACTCCACCAGTTATTATTATGTTGTTGTTTTGTTCTTACCTATATACCTAGCCTAATAACAGAACCCACCGTAGTTTCTGCTACAAGGTTCCGTTACATATTCACTACTAAGGTTACGGTATTAAACAAGATTAAATAACATGCCACCAAGAGCAGCACTAGTTATAACGGCGTTAACGGCAGCCACAACCTTAGGGCCAGGTAATACTAGTATAGACAAGGGGGATTCTTAAGTGGTTACGCGAGGTTAGTTATAGGAAATGGTTAATCACTTATAAGATAATAATAGGATACTTAAAGAACGCATTAATGGAATTAGAGTAGTAAAGATTAATATCTGAATAAGGTTCTGTAATATAGTAGACACAGTTGCTTATAACCAATTGGGTTGACCACGTGAGCTAAGCGAGCTTAGGAGATCCATCAAATTCCACCTATAGAAGTAGAAGAGGGAAAGAAAGAAGAAATCGATCGAAACCAAAACCCCCCACCGTGATCCGAACACTGATCAGTGCCGCACAGATCAGCAAGGTATAACGAAGAGAGGCACTATCTGATTCTCTAGACCTCTCGTCGAAGGCTAAGAATTAAGGTATTGCTTGCTAAGCCCAAAGGCCAGTTTATGAGGTTACTCGCGCTTCTGACCTACGTCCATCACGCCTTCAGAACGATTAGTTTATGGTCGTTTCCACGCTTCTAGTCCAACTGTTGAATCAACTGCGGAACCAAAAGATGGCTACCTCCGCGATAGATACTGAAAAATAGAAGACCGGAATTAACGCGACCGCAACCGATATCAAGGAAGTCGAAGCATTCGTCAATTGGCGATTATCGATATACAAGGAGAATGGATAGAAGGGATTCGACCTATAGGAGAGCTTTGTCGACGATTTTAAGTCGTTTACGAAGGACATACTTAATGACCTTGGTAAGGATCGATTGAAGAAGATCAGGGATTACCTCCGTGAGAATAGAGTATATGTACGGAAGGAGGCAAGGAAGTCAATTGCAGACGGCCTCTTAGTAGCTATTCACGAACCAACTCCCTCAAAATAGCCTACCGACGACCCTGCTGACGGCCCTACCGACAACCCTACCGACGACCCTACCGACGACCCTACTAACGACCCTACCGACGACCCTACCCCACCCCTACCATTACTATCGACTACTCCCGTTCAAGCAACTCCAACCCCGACTGCAACCCAAGCTATAGACCAGCTCGCCCTACAAAGAAGCTTCGGAAGAGAGATCACCAACTTAACTAAGCTCTACATGAACGAAGTTAAATACTCTAGCGAACAAAATAACTTCGATTTCAAGTTTGAGATCTTCCAAAACTACTGCCTCCGAGCCGGCGTCCCTAAGCAAGCGTATATCATTGCTATTCCAACTATGCTCCGTGGGCTTGCTCTTAAGTTTCCTAAGTACCCCCAGTACT
>Ga0307507_10003970_pt1 | contig 27202 bp, 4 predicted proteins | sample 7_EM_MG_FD_207223 | JGI IMG/M metagenome (GOLD analysis project Ga0307507, IMG submission 207223) | Populus trichocarpa ectomycorrhiza microbial communities from riparian zone in the Pacific Northwest, United States - 7_EM | ecosystem: Host-associated > Plants > Roots > Unclassified | place...
TAGCTGTAGCAACTTAGTATTTTACTAGGGAGCTGTAAATCCTTAGGGATTTATAAACTACTAGGATATAGCTACTAGTACATATTAAGCTGCCTAAAAAGGATTTATGTATATAGAACTATAGCGCCATAGCCTAGAGGCTGCATGCGCAGTATTGTACGTAGTATAATACAACGGATATAAAAAATAAAATAAAATAAAATAAGGAAGACCAGATAGAATGGACTAAAGAGCAGATCCTACATCGGCAAAATATGGTACCCTACCAATGGCCTCAATGGTTGGTGGTTGACGCAATTGGCGCGCAGTTGAGGGCATTTAGCAACTCAACCGACTAGCCTATATCGTGTTTTTTTGACACGCAGCCTGCGCGCAGCCTGCAACCACAATTGTATTTGGAGCTATCCACCTCTTTTATACCAATAGTATATTTTAGATAATAAACAAAGGCTACTTCAAAGCTATTTATAAGGCTAGCAAAGCAAATTGTATACACTTCTTTATACAATCCATTATATTGTTTTAGACAATTTAATATAATATCCCAACTGTTTTATAATATATTCTAAAAGCATAAGACCTTTCCTGCTCTCCCTGCGACAATAATATACTATAAGTATTTAGCTTTGCTAGCATAGCACATATATATAGCCAAAAAGTAGCTACTAAGAGTAGCAGATATAGGCCGAAAGAAAGGTAGATTAAGAGCTAGTATATACAATAAGGAAGCCGCAGTCATCCTATAGGAGAGTATAGAAAGTCCTATACCTAATTTCCTACCAAAAACTCTACTAGCTCCTCCACACTAGAGTCCAGAGCATACATTACAAACTTTATATACTGCTCCTCATTCTTAATCAAATTTAATGTTGCTTTTCCGTTACTATACTAGCCATAGCTATCCTCTACAAGGCTGTAGTACTGCTTAAATTGTGTAAATGACTTATTAGATTTAAACCTTTCTGGCCTAGGCTCGCCGGTTCCTGTATTTAGGACAAAGTAGTACACTAGGGCAGAGGATGTATATTCTGCTAAATCTAATAAACTTAGCTAGTTCCAAAAGTTGAATTAGCAAATATTGTAGTAGTAGTAGGGCCCTAGATTTTCTAGCTTACTCTAGAGCTCTCCCTTTAAGACGGACTTGGCAGACTAGTCTGGCCTACTCTAAAGCTCTCCATTTAGGACAGACTTGGTAGACTGGTCTAGCCTACTCTAGAGCTCTCCCTTTAAGACAGACTTAGTAGATTAGATAGTATAGCCCAGCTCACCAATAAATAGCCTAAGTTAATAATCGCGTTAGTTTTGTTATCACTAAGGCTTGCAAGAAACCTCTCTCTTGCGTTATCGCTTAGATCCGCTATAAGGTCGTTAAGGTCATCTTTATGCGGGTCCTCAATAATTTCTATAGTTAATTAATCTGGCATTGGGCCCGCAGCATGTTTAATAACCGCAGGCTAAAGCCGCAGCTAGATTCCAGATTGCCGTTTTCTAGACATCTAGTTTTAGCTGCCTAAGAGGTTGGCGTAGGCTTCTACAATAGGTTAGAGAATAATAATAGGTAGTAAAACACCGGATATGCACTAACCGCTAACAACAGTGCCATAAAAGTTGTCCGTTCCCTTAGACCTAGTTTTATACTCCCTAATTGCATAATATATTGCTGTTAAAATAAAAGCAATAGTGTTGCTGGTAAGCTTTTTAAACATATTACAAGAGCAGGGTAATTAGGCAAGGCCGTTTCTTCCTCTACCATGAAATATACTAGCTATACTAGCAACTATCGCGTTGGAATGAAAGCGGTTATCACTTGGCTATTAACTCTTATTAGCATTTTACTAAATAGCACAGGCAAAATACCTTTGTGTAATCCAGCGCAATAAAATTGTAATTAGTTAGTAGTTCCACAATTAGTTTAGGCGCGTCGTTAAACCCTAGCCTATATACCTCCCTTACAACTATACAAGCCTTTATAATTACGTGGTTCCTAAAGTTCCCTATTGCGTTAAATAGCTGTATATAATATTAAGATTGTTAGTGGACAATTTAATACAATATTTCTAGTATATAAATACCTTATAAGCGGACACTAGGTCAGGAATATAATTAGCTTTTTTTTGCACTGCTTTCAGCTGCTTTAAAATAGCTTCTAACTATACCTTTTTCATTATATCCTTAATAAGGCCTGGAAAGCGGTCGAACCACAGGTCAATAAAATGCCCGTTACAAGTCCCAGAGTCAGTTACTAGCCTTGCTAGTAAAATAGACCTACAAAGCGCAAATATGGGCTTATGTCTCTTAGGTGGGTTTTCTTTTATACGTTGCCGTTGTGATGTCCAGAGGTACTCTTCTCTTGCCTGTATCGCGGCAGTTAGGTCAAAATCATCTTTATAGTCCAACTTATCCTTACTTTCCCTAGTGCTATCTAGGTCCCCTTTAGATCAAACACTAGATTGGTATACTCTATATTAAAGGGAGGTTACTTATTTCATGGACAAAGCTGTGTTAGGGTTTAGGCAAACACGGCTTACTAGGGAGAATGTAAAGCTAAATATTAGTTGTTTACGTAATAAGGTACGGATTGGGCGCGTAGGAGAGTATTTCAAACTAGCACGCAATTGTTTACGCGGTAAGGTACGGATTAGGCGCGTAGGAGAGTATTTTAAACTAGCACGCAATTGTTTACGCAGTAAGGTACGGATTGGGCGTATAGGAGAGTATTTCAAACCAACACGCAATTATTAAGAGCCAGAGGTATATTGCAAAGATGCTGCTTTTTATAGCGGTAGGCGGTTAGATAGCAAAGAGAGTGTTCTATTTACTAGGGCTCGCTAAGTGCCAAATAGTAGAGGAGACTATTAAGTATTATAGTTAGACTCCAGTTATGCATAAAGGTATAACCTACCTTAACTAAAAGATTAGGACTTCGCATCTTTAACTAAGCTAGTTCTACTGCCAGATCATCAACAGATTTAGTAGATTTATTAATATTTGGTCGCTGTTATTTCGTAGAAGAAGTAGGTGTAGACTCGCAGTCACTATCCTCATTATTAGAGATTACCCTTTTTGGCCGGAGGCGGCTATATACATTCTATACATTGTCAGCCAGCTTAATATATTATATATGACGTTAATAGGGTCTATTACATGCCTGCTCCTCTCTATACCCAGATATAACTAGACCAGAGTCGCTATTCTCATTATCAGATAATACCCTTTTTAGCCAGAGGCGGCCATATACATTCTATACATTGTTAGCCAGCTTAATATATTATATTCAACATTAATAGGGTCTATTACGTGCCTGCTCCTCTCTACGCCTAGATATAACTAGACCAGAGTCACAATATTGCTCATTCTGGCTGGGTTCCACGTGCTCATTCTGGCTGGGTTCTATATGCTTATTCTAGCTAGGTTCCACATACTCATTCTCTATCAGCGCGTTCTTCCTTCCATTAGCTAGGACGTAGGTAACTCCTAGCAGTAGGCTAGGTAGAGATATAAGGTTAATTATACCAGTTGTCCTTATTTCCTTATCCTATGTTAACTCAAAGTAGGGTTCTTGCTACTAGTTTAAGTGTTTAATAACGCGTTTTTACGTTTACCTGCCATAGTAACACTCCTGTATTTGCCTAGTTAGTAAAAGATATAGCTTATAGCTAGAATGGGTTACCTTATAGCTATTTCTATAATATTTAGGGCGTATATAGATTAACAACTTAAAAGAATGTATACTGGTATAGTATATGTTGGACTGATAGCAGTATTAGTAGGAGTATTATTGCTATAGTGCTTATAAATAACTCAAATAGGGGTGCATTTATTGTAATTAGCTGCTAGTTCTAACTAGTTACGGTTAAGCCGCGACCACAACCTATTAACTCGCGTTAAGTTAGTAGTTAAGAAAACATTGTTATATAGTTAAAGATTGTCTAATACTATTTGCTATTATACACGAAACTGTTTTATTCTATTAGCATATCCCTTAGCAGATACAGTATGCGTATATAAAAGGTTAAACGTTAATCCCAGTAACAAAAGCAGCAGGCTAGTAAGGCTTATATCTGAATTTAATAGGGAGGTACCTTATTAAACCACTTTACCCACTTAGGGCACTAGCTTTTAGATCCTATACCTTATTCTAGTCCACCTATACTAGGTTTAACACCTGTCTCGCGCTTAAAGCAAAGCTTATCTACCTCATCCGTGTAGCTCGCCAGTGTAGATAATACTAGGGTAGGCATAGGCGGTATATAGGACAGCAATGACACTTCTATATAGTCATATCACCATATTCCACACCCTTATGCAACACCTAGTATTTCTACCACAAACATCCAATGTTATTCTTCCGTGTTATCAACCCCGCTAGCCTATAATAAGCCTAACCTATCCCCTACACATATATCGCAACAGCAATTAAATTTAGTAGAATGGTAAGGAAAGCGCAAGCATAGATATAAGGATTGGGTGTTAGATACTAAGAGCGAGCTAAGGACGGTGTTAACATATATTACCCCAACAAGTTTACTAGAAAGAACGGGTGTAAACCTTAGGCTTTATTATCTAATCCCCTTAGGCGTTTTAAGAATGCCGGATAAGTTATAAGAATATTCTAGGTTATATTATTCTAAGACTCCCTCGCCTAATAGCACACTAAAGGGCTCTAACATTAAGCCATCTACCTTTATATGTGGTGATCTATTAAACCAGTAAGTATTCTGAATAAAGCAGTGGCTTTAAGGCGCATAATCTATGCTATAGTTATAGTTACCTTCACCTTTTCTGTTACAGGTTAAGGCATAGAGTAAGGGCTCTTTTTTGACTAGGAGAGGTTTTTTAGGACAGCTATAGGTTAAGTATCGCCTTAGTATTGACCCGTTTACCAGTTCTACCTGTTCTTATACATATAGAGTGCGAGTTATCTAGTAAAGGCAAGGGTGCGGAAATAGAGGGTAAGTAATTGTATTGTTCTTAGCTAGCAGCGCAGACTGTAAATATAAGTTAATAACGCTGAATTAACTTTAAGCAGTAACCTACTTGTTCTTCTTTGTTCTATTATAAATAAAAACCTATCTATTTCTTATAGAAATATATCCTCAACCGTACTGCGCTATTTCTCTTCGTTTACAAGCTAAATTCGTCCTCTAGCTATCTTGTCGCCAATATAGTAGCAAAGCGTTTCGCTCTTAGGGTTAAAGTTAATATCCTAGCCTAGCATGTCTATAAATGTATTAAAGCTTAAATTATCAACGTGTATATCTAGGGCGTTATTCTTACCGGTCGCTAGCTTTTAGGTAGGGATAATTATTAGCTCTTCGTCAGCTGCCCGCCAGATCAGTATTGTTATTATTCTATATAACCTTAGTATTCCCTCCTGCCTTATTGCCTTTAGTATGCCGGTTAGTAGATAATACGCAATGGCGGAATGTAGGAGTACTAGGTTGCTTATTATAATTTACCTAATAGAAGCCGTTTTATTTATTTGACGCATTATGTTATGGCTGCAGCGCTAGGCAAGTTGTTTAATATATTTAGTATATAGGTTCTTAGGTAAACCTAGAAACACAGATAGGAATTCGTTAGAGATTTCATTTAATATTTGCTATATTTATGCCTTACTTATAAGGGAGTATAGTGGCTGTCCAAGGAGCCCGCGCGTTAATATTTTAATTTCAACATTATAGTAGATTGTATTGTATTGTTCATTCGTAACCCTAAGATCTCGCTTAAGAGTGTCTTTGGTGTTATAGCTTAGGTCTATTATTAGTGCCATAATTCTAGAAGCGTTAGGGGAGGTGCGGTAGGAAAGATGTTTTAATTACACGCCAAGACTAATATACAGGATTGTGTAGACAGGTAACTATATTGTTTGGTTATATATAAAACAATCAGTTAAATGTCTTACAAGAAATAAATAAGCGTATTAGTGAACGCTTCTCTACCCGCCACACCACCTAGACTTATAAGCCTCCTCCTATCCATTTTACATCTCCTCCATCTTAATAAGCTCAATTCAGCACCCAGATTCGTCAATACTTTTTATATATATATATATATAATTTTTTTTTTATCTCCATTGTATTATACTATGTATAATACTGCGTATGCAGCCTCTAGGCTATAGCGCTATAGTTCTATATACATGAATCCCTTCTAGGCAGCTTAACATGTACTAGTAACTATGTTTATTAATACTTTAAGACGCCCAGTTAGCCCTTAACTGGTGGAGCCTGGTTAGCATAATTAGAGGTCCCAACCTCTGCTAAAATACTTAATATCCCTAATAAGGGCCAGAATATTATCAGCAAAAACGGAGATATTCCACTACAAGTTAATAAGATCTTAGGTCCGTCTGGCTCAACAAAGGAGTATCTAAGCTCTTAGTATAATCTTTTAAGAGAAGATACAATTAAACTGTTAAAAGAGGCAGTAGGTCAAATTAGAGCAGACCCTTTTAGTTTGCCGGAATCTAGATATAGTAATGGAATCGGTATATATAAACAGGTAAGCATGCTATAATTCCAAAGCAGTTATCCCCTAACATCTGCAAGGTCCATATCAGCTTAGTAATATTTTTACCTTAAGGGCTAGTAATCCGCGTGGCGTTCTCACTTAGGAGAGTAGGGAAGATAATCCGTTAGGATCAGTTAAAAAGACTAATCGCTAGGTCTCTAGTTGCTTTAACTCCTAAGATTAACAATTTTCAAATAGAATATATACTCGCAACAGTGGCAGCAAGACTATTGGCCGTATTAGAACAGAATCCTCCAGAGGTTAACTTATTCTTTAAGACCTAAAGAGATCAAGATTGACTTATCTATATTATAGACGATGGTTAAGGAACAAACTAGATTTTATAAAGTCAGTCACTATACTATATTGGCATTACAAAAGCTAATAAGAGAGCCATAAGTGTATAATGTTTTCTAAATAAGAAGATATCTAACCATTAATAGATTCCCGTTATTAGAACACTTTATTTAAGTTCAACAGAATGTTAAAGCACTATAATATGTCATAAATAAGCCTTATACGGATCTTAGCTCAATTGTAGCTATTAAGGATACTTCCTTATTTAAGAATGTTCACATTCTTAAAGACTGGCCAGATATAACTACTATAGGGCTTAAAGCTACTACGCTGAAACGAGTTCTTATAAAGCGTCTTGTAATAATCTAAGGACCTCTAGGCACTAAAAAAACGTGGCTTTAAAGGCGTTGCTTAGCAATATAACAATAGGAGATCCCCCTGTTATTATTACATATTATACAAACCATGCGCTAGACCAGTTATCTAGGCATATTGCTTAAAGTAACCGTCTTAATACTATCGCTCATATAGATAGACGATATTACACTGCATTAGGCGCCAGGGCCGTAGGGGTAAGAAGAAGAGAAAGCATTAGGGCTCCCTCTTTTTATATCTTATATTTTATTTTTTTATATTATCTTATATTGTCTTGCCATTGTCCTGGCATTATATTATATTGTCCTATATTGTCCTAGCATTGTCCCGCTATTATATCACATTGTCCTAGCATTGTCCTGGTATTATATTATATTATCCTATTATTGTCTTGCCATTATATTATATTGTCCTGTCATTATCTTATATTATCCTATTATTGTCTTATATTATCCTGTCATTGTCTTATATTGTCCTGCTATTGTCTTAGTACTGCTATATACTTTTTGCCATTTACTAAGATTGTAGTTGTGGGTATTTGTTGGCTAGGATCCGGGCAGTAACTCTTAGCAGTAATTTTACTACCCGAATCTCTTGCCAAGTTTTATTCTACTAGTGTAAAATCAGTAGCTTAGAGCTTGTTTTTAGTATTATAGATCTAGATTTTAAAGCCATAGATTAATTAATTGGCGTAGAGCCGTTGCATTATAGTAAAGCTATATCTAAGCAATTATATTGTAATCCTTGGCATAGTGTTGCATATGGAAATATTCAATTATAAGATTTAGGAAGGTGTTTATATTTTAATTAAATTTATAAAACTATAACTAAGGGCCTTTACGGCGCAGTAGTATAGTAAGTTCTATAATTGCCTTAATTTAGGGTTGCTTGGTCACTGCAGGAAAGTTATAATGCTTAGCGTAGTGTTAAACTTAAGGTGCCTCTGCCACTGTAGTGGCAAACACCCCAAATTTCTAACAACCAAGATTTTGGATTAAGGCTCGGTTAAATCTAAAATTAAGTTAATTGTTCTATAAGGCTCCAGATAAGGCTTAGAATTTAACTTTACACAACACGTAGTTAATTTTAGTAAGCAATTAAATAAACACCTCTCCCATTAGGCCTCCATTACTTAGAAGTTATGCCTCATAGCTATAGAGCTAATTCCGCCGTCTACCTCTATAGCTATAATTAAACTAAGATCTGTATAAGGCTTATTCATAACATATTATAGTGCTTTAACATTCTATTAGACCTAAATAAGGTGTTCTAATAACAGGAATCTATTAATAGTTAGATACCTTCCTATTTAGAAAACATTGCACACTTACAGTTCTCTTATTAGCTTTTGTAATGCTAACATAGTGTGGTGACTAGCTTTGTCATACCTCGCCATATTAGTATGCTGAGTATAGACCCTACGCGGAAGGAGTACTATTGCGATCACAAAAGTTAGAATAAGGGCGTCATAAAATACGTACAGCTATAATTGCAGTAGTGTCGCGATTAGGGTGGGCAGAGACGCTATATTATAAGGAGTTGTTAATTAGGCGCGTATACAAAGCTTTAGATTTAATTTAGAGTTCAAAGGAGCTTCGAGCTTCTAAAGTTGCAACTAAACATTCCCTATAGGGATCTATCCCTAAGGATCTGGTTTGATCGTAAGGTTTAGGAAGGGGTTATAATTTAGTTAAATCTATAAGATTATATTCCAAAGTCCTTATAGCGTAGTGGTATAGTATATTCTACCCCTTACTATTTGGAGCTAGCCCAACGTGATTAAAACTTGACGTGGAAGAGCTGATATACTAAGTATATAGTGCTAAGATTTTATTAAATATATGACTTTAGGCGTTGCGAGACACATATAAAAATATAAGCTTGATTTAGAGCCTTGCTAACGCTTGATTTAATAGGAAACGACCTTCTTTTTTAATATTTTTAATATATAACAAGTGAGAATTAAACCTGCCACCCCTGGGAGTCGCACTCGCGATGTCCAATTGCCTAATCTGGCTAGGAGGCTCGGCGGCGATGCAATAGGGCTTGATGACGTAATAAGGCTCAACAGCGATGCAATAAGACTTGACAACGTAATAAGGCTTGGCGACGTGATAAGACTTAATAACGTAATAAGACTTGACGACGCAATAAGGCTCAGCGACGTAATAAGACTTGACAATGTAATAAGGCTCAGCGACGTAATAAGGCTTAATAGCGATGCAATGAGACTTAACAATGCAATGAGGCTTGGCGACGTAATAAGGCTTAATGGTGATGCAATGAGACTCGACAATATAATAAGTCTTAGCAACGTAATAGGGCTTAGGGCTAGGCAACAAGGGGAAGACTTAAGGTTACTTAGTTACTCTAATGCCTAACAGCGAAATCCAATGGTATAGTACTACTATTAATGTGTTCTAATGCGGATAGGCCATATAAAGGTTTCGTCCGTAATATGTCTAACATATCCCAAAAGTCTGCCTTTCGCTTGTCTTTAAGGTCAAATTTCTAGCCTATAATAAATTAAATGTTATAGTCCGTAGGAACACAATAAATAACGGTATATTTTGCTCTATTGTTTTTAGAACCATTAGATACAAAGTAGTAGGTAGTCTATTAACCTATATTTATTAGTGCTGGCTAATTAAGTACACTTAAAACGTACTAATATTAATAATAGCTCTTTCGTTTTGCAGTATAATGGGCTTAATAGCAATAGGGTTTCGGTCCTTATTATTAAGTACATTTATCTAATAGAGCCAGGTTTATCAATTATTCCAGTACAGCATTATGTTATGGGTTAATTCAATATCTTACACCTATTAGAAAAAGGTAGGAGGCAGATTAAATGGAATAATTAGGGTACGCTTTTCTTTACTATTAGGGATTTCGTATATACGCTGCAACTGTGTAATCAGTAGACAAAAGCGGTAGTTATAAACATCAGTTTGTTTATTCTAATACCGTCTTGCTTCTTATAACAATTCAAGATATAGAGGGAGTTAGATATCAATTTCCCTATATAGTAGATTTAGGATAAACTAAATAGGCCTAGCACAAGCTGTTATATAGTCCTTATTTACATTATAGACGTCTTATTATATATAAAGCTGGAATCTAAAGAGTTTGTATAGAGGACAGTACGTTTAGGATACCTAATCTGTGGAGAGTAACGCTTTTTAGGAAAGTGGATTTAGCAAACTCTTTTAGTTACAGGAGGATCCTCTTATATACTAATCAGGCTTTTGGAATAATAAAGATGGCATATATACACAGTTTGTTAGTAGAGAGGATATACCTTAATAGGAATTGTTAATGTATATTAGAAACGAGAGTCAGTAGGGTTATAGGCTAGATTACTTAACAGGTATTATGGTAGTTAGTAGCCGGAGTAATATTAATCTAGACCAAATTTAAACTTTCTAAGGTTTAGTTACACAGTGGTTAATATTAAGATAATATATCACAAAATATTAAACAGTTGTATATTGTCTATATATATATACATTATGCTAAGACACATTCTTATTGCAGGTAATCGCTGCTCCAACTACACCAGCTACGCTATTTCTATTACATTATCATTAGCCTGCTAAGTAGGTTAAGCTTTAAACACCTCATAGAACTTATTAATTATTATCCTTTCAGTTATTGTACGCCTCGCTAATATAACTATATCAATTAGGTTCCACTTATCTATACTATATATTGTTAACGCAGTGACTACTGGCGCTAGCTATCTAGATCTAGTAGCTCGGCTAAACACTTGCACCTCTACATCTACCATTATTGCCAGTTTAAGCAGATGGACTCTATACATAGAGACCAAATTTAGACCCTCTCCTCTAACCCTTTAGTTGATAATAAGAAACTGGACTATGTTATTTTGGTAAGGACCGCCTATTAAAATACAAAACGCTTTATAGATATCCTCCTAGTCTTTTAGGGATGTCCTAGACTTTATCTAGCAAACAGTTAAATATTTAGACTGGCTAAGCCTTTTATAGAAATACTATATTATATTATTAGTAACAGTTTACCACCAGTCTAATAGCTAACTTATAAGGCGTAATAGCGTATATGCCACTAGTTTATAACTGCTAAACAGTAGTCTCTCATTAGGATTCCTTTTGAGTACTTTATTAACATATTTTATAATTCCCTTTAGTTTCCTAGAGTTAGCAATTATGCTCTAATTCTTCCAAAGTAGATTCTTATCTAAAGGTTTATCCCATTTTTTGCTATAAAACTCATTAACCGTCCACCTTAGCTTTGTTCCAACTTTTTTCTTATCCTTTTACCACATATCCTGCCACTCATCTCCTATCTTAGCCAGGCCTAAAAAGATAGTAAAAATTTTCAATAAGCGACCGGCTCCCTCCAGAAATTGATCTATATTGAAGATAGGTTCTTCTCCTTTTCTTCCTTTAACTTTCCAGTGTCCAAAAGCTTTATTTAGCTATTTAAAAGCTTCTAGGGATGCTCTACGCCAGAGCTTCTTAATGTATGGCTTGAATATTGAATCGTTCATTACATAGCAGTCTTAATAGACGACCAGTGGTAGCTTATTAATTACCCTTCTATCAAACCATCGGTCTTCCCCCATCCTGCGTATAATTAAGATCTTTATAATTAAAGAGGAGCATTCTTTAAAGCCTATAATAACCTTATTCGGAAGAGAAGAGCGATTAGCTGCTCCTAGCTTTTTATATTTAATTAATGCTTTAATATTACAACCATTAATTAATTTTGTATTTGGGCGATCCGCCTAATTAGGGGCCCTGAAAATTTCCAAGACAGGAATTAAACTTATAAAACCTTCGCTAGTTAGCGTACCGGAAGTAAACACTACTAAAGGTTGAGAGGTGTAGTAGGCTATTTTACTATTGCTGTCCTTGTAAGACAGGCCCGGGCGTTAGAAGTAAGGAAATACTATTTAATCATTATACACTTATTTGGCCATTTTTATTAGATAACCTATCTCTAACCTGTCTATATGGAACTTGTTAGCAAGAATCCCACTAACAATACAATAAGGACTACCGTCTCCATAGAGATTGAAAATAGTCTTATGCTGTTCCTAAGCGGTCCAGGTTGTTGCCTAAGTTTATAATATTATAATTATAAGATACAAAGCCGATCTTAGGTCCATTTTCCACTAGACCTTTTTGCCTTCTCCTTCGCATTTTATAGGTTTAAGAATGTCTTTATCTTTATCTATAAAATTATACTTCTTTATGCTGGACCTAATAAAAGCCAAATGGCATATATGAACTTGTAGTTTACCTCCAGGAATATAATTATTTAGTTCTAAGGTTTCAAACCATAATTTGACGTCTTTAACCGCTTAGGGCAGTAGATTCTGTCTAGTAATATATATAGTTGGTCCTACTAGCCGGTAAAGGAATTTTCTGGTAATACTTCCCTTAATATAATAGCACTGTGGCATGCCATCTATTTAACTTGGGCATTAGGCGTTAGGGGGCTGTAGGTGTTTGTCTATGCCAGGGGCAAGGTAAAGACTTTTATCTCTACCTTCTTGATTTTCCCAATTAAGCCAGTTAAGGTTGATCTTGGTTATTAACACGCTGGTGTACTAGATTAAGAGCATTTAAAGTGTTTTACCTAAACCCATTATATCCGCGAGAAAGGTCCCACCTAGGGCTGCATAATTACGAAGAGCATAGGTAACACCAAGCAGCTAATATGTCCATATAGCTTTACCCTTTTTCATGCCGTATAAGTGGAAGGTTACGTCTTGAAGAGTGTTACAAATAGTTAACGGAAATAAGAGGAACCGTAGCGCCTTTACCTATAATACTAGGTTAATATATGCTTCTCGCACGTCCTTTAGGTAATTAGCTTCCTAATTAACCTTCTTAATTCCATTCTTGTGCTTATCTTCTGGTTCCTTATTAGTCGAAATAGGGTTAATCAAGGCGTTAAAGTGGCGGCGCTCCCATATATAGTTAAGATTAATTTCCCTAATACAAATTAGGTTAGGGTTATTATTCATATCCTTAAACAATATATTAATAAACATTTCGCGATTAGACTTTGGCCATTTATTATACCATCCTTTTATCTCATCCCATAGCATTGTCTTAAATGTTTGCACTTTATCCAGATCTACGCCTTTTAAGAGCTCCAATTTATCTAGTAGGGGCTAGTCTTTACTACCACGGGTCCAGCTATAAGCAGTTTTAATTATAGCCGGCTATACGGCTAATAATGTACTAGTAGGCATAGGTGGCGGTGACTTTAGGGTTGACGTAGGCTTTGGATTTAACTACTTAGATATAGGTAGTATAGACTCTGGAATTAACTGCTTATAACTACTTTAACTTAGGGTAGGTATACCTATTCTTCTCCTAGTCGGCACTAGTTGTATAATATTAGGGTTAGAGTCGGACTTAGAATTACTCTTATTAAATCTTATACCTATAAACGTACATTAGACAACTCCATACAATATTATACAATTTTATATAAGTTATAAAGTCTCTTACGCTTTATAATCCAATTAGGATTTTTAACTCTAATTATAATTATATTAAGTCCAGCCTTCTTTGCAGAAAGCACCATAAATGCCAGGTTTATATAGTTGAGAATTGGTATACCAGTGGTCAGATCTACTATAGCCTAGCCATCCCTATATTTATCTGCTAAGAAGTTTATACTTATTACGGCCTACAGCTTGTCATATCTATAGTAATATATATTAACTTTCTCTGGAGAATTGGATAATAGATACTTATACTTAGTTTTTAATGCAAATCCATATGGAATGGGGGCCCTATTCAATGGCGTTTTATCTAGGTAACTATATACAGCAAAGCTCATTTTATAGAATGGTGTAGGTGTAGTATTTGGCTATTATAGAACTTTAATAGACAAACTACTGAGCACCTAGGCAGCCTTAAAGGTTGCCCTTAATCTAGATAAGTTAACAGACTGCTCTCTGGAAGACAAGGCGCCATACTTTAGAACAATATTAGCCATTATAACCTCTACGTCTCCACATCTATTGGTCGTTACGTGTCACTATATAGACTTTTTAGCGGCGATAGCAAAAGCTTTAAACTCTAATGGCAGATCGGATCTCTTAAACACGTGCCCATACTTAGTATTAAGAAGGTCAAAGACTATGCGCTTAACTCCATTTCGCATAGGCCTAGACGCTGGCAACCTACTACTAGACGCTTTGTTAATTTCGCTAGCATAGTATTAGAGGATCTTTTTATATATTTTTTTATTAATTGCAAGTCCTTACTGCAGCTTTAGACCACTTATTTGTAATAAGTTCTTATTAATCGCAGTGGTTAAGTACTAACTAGAGTCTAGGTATAGCGCCGCTATTATAGTTAAGGACCCTATATATTTATAAGCAGGTAAAAGCTTTATGCAGAATAGTATAGAGTGACTTATAAAGACAGTAGAGCGGATAATATATTAGACAATTAGAAACAATCTACAAAACAATCCTAACAGTTATAATAAGAAGGTATACTAATAGTGTCAACTTAAGACAATAGCGGATTCTAATAAGAGTAATACAAGAGTAATATAAGAAATAGAACAGAATGCGAGTCTTAATGCGAGAAGTAGGATGAGATATAAGCTTTAATATGGGCAGTAGAATAAAATATAAGACTTAGAGTGAGAAACGGAACGAAAGGTATATGGCGAAACGAGATACAAGATTTGCGCTACTAACTAAGTAAATAAAATTGCAAGATGTGAATAGCAAGGCATATAAAAACAAGTGTAATCCATAGTAGAAGCCTTGGAACGTTAGTTGTTATATATATTATATAGGAAGCCAAAGAGTTATAGATAGGGTAATAGATGTCCTAATAGGTATACTTAAGCAACTAGACTAGATACATAATAATAAGAGAGCTGATAATTCTATTCTTTATATTATAACTGGTTAGTAAAGCAGCTCTAGAGAGGTAAGGGAACAAGTTTAAGACAATCTAAGACATTAAAAAATGTCCAAGATTGTACAAAAAAGTGAAATACAATATGGCATTTTATTCCACAAGTGCAAGGTAAGATAAAATGCATAGTAGAGAGAGGTGGGGGGATGATCTAAGACATTATAAAAGGTCCAAGATTATATGAAAAAAAGTAAAATACAATATGGTATTTTATCCCATAAGTACAAGATAAGGTAAAGTATATAGTAGAGAGAGGTAGGGGATGATCTAAGATATTATAGAAAGTCTAAGATTGTACAAAACAAAGTAAAATACAATATAGTATTTTATCCCATAAACACAAGATAAGGCTTTAGGATACCCTTTCACCTAAAGTACAACCCATTTTTAAGCTATATCACTAACAAAGCAACTTTTTTTTGGGTAAGCTGTTACATCTACTATATAGGCAACCCAAAACTAGTATCCTAGATCCCACTTATAGCTACTACGCTTCATATTAAAGATATTCACTAGACTTATTTGCATATAGGTCCCGTAGTCCAAATTGCATATTAAGCCATCTATAACACAGCTATTGTCACTCTAGCCCTATAACACCGTACTCTCATTTACGCGCCTTTTTCTTCTATTTCCTACCATTGTTTGCTTAATCTTTTAAACTTCCATAGCCGCCTAAACCAACACTATAGCCTCTTTGTCTTTAAAAACATAGCTATATTAAGCTTACCTTAGCCTCAATTTCTCCAAATGCACACTACCTAGAAATGTATCCCGCCTTACATAACTACTATAAGCTCTACCTACAATATAGCGTCTAGTACCCCAGCGCAGAGCGGGCTCTCTTAAAAGCCGCATTATAATGCCTTCTAGAGACTAGACACCTAAAGCTTCTTTAGCCGCTATAAATAAGGGAGATGCCAATACGCAGATTAACAGTGGCATACTAGGTGGAGATAGCCCTAATCTTTATAAGCTGGGGTAGGATATTAAGGTCAAGCTAGCCGATCTATAGGCTGACCTAAATAACCCATTCTTTTCTGGCAAATCATTTAAAGAGCTCTAACTGTATTTTAGCTTTCTACACCCTAGTAGTGTATAGGCTTATGCTAACATATCTATTTAACAGAAAACCGGAGATATTAAAAGGAATTTTAGAAATGAACTTTTAAAAGCTATTAAAGATAAGCAGTTAGCCTATAAGACATAGGCTTTTTATTTAGTTACTTTACGGGCTTCAAATCATCTATATTATTACTAATACCCATTATTTAGCCTGGCCCTCTAGCGTTACCCTAATAACAAATATAAGACTTCTAGACGGCAGCTTAAGTTAGACATTAGTTAGAACTCTATATACCTAAGACCAGATATTATAGTTCCAAGTACTAACCCATTTAGTTATCTTAACTCAACTAGCACTACCCTTAATCTTCCCTTTTTTTTTTGCTATAGCTTATATAGAAACAACGGAATCTATAGGTCTAGATAGCTAATATTATCGGGCTCTATAACATCGGTAGTAAATAATATCTTCGCCGTAGCTGTGGTCCTATAGCCATTACCTAAGAATACTATATATTGTTGTTTAGACGGATAAAGGTTTTTTAGGTACCATTAAGTCTTTAGTTTACAGTGTCCAGTTCTGCTACTTTAGACTCTTTAAGTCCTTAAACTCGGTGTCAAGCTCAGTATTAAGCTGGTCACACTTACGCTTTAGCATATAGTTTAGCTGCCTTGAACTCTTTTAAGTCCTTAAACTCGGTATTAAGCTGGTCATACTTGCGCTTCAGCGTCCATTCCAGCTGCCTTAGACTCTTTTAAGTCCTTAAACTTGGTATTAAGCTAGTTATACTTATGCTTCAGCATCCAGTTTAGCTGCCTTAGACTCTTTTAAGTCCTTAAACTCAGTATTAGGCTAGTCATACTTGTGCTTTAGCATAACTAGTTCTAGTAAGAAAATAAGAGGTATACTCTTAGCAGCCATAAAGCCAAGCCACTTATATAGATTAAATACCGGCAATTAACCGTTAGTACTATAATATGCACTCTTTACGCCTAGAAATAATACCACATGGTTTAATATACAATTAGCAATAATGCAGCGGAGCTATCTATAGTGTTTTTATACCTCTAAGAGTTACAGCAGCCTTTACTAACACCTATAGTGCTGTAAAAGGCGGCTGCCTAGCTACTAACACATCTATAAAAAAGCACGCAAAGAGAGATATAACACTCGCACATTTATTGCGGCCCAACTACTTACAATTCGCAATTAATTCCACCACTCTTACTAGTTAGATAACGCACAATCGCAATTAGATGGTATAAACACAGATACCAACAAGTACGCTCTAGTAGTGGTAGAATACAAGCAGAATACCCATCTGGTGCCTCCATACGGTATACCATATCAGAAAAGCGTTATATCGTCATTATTATTACTTAGAGTAGAGACATTTAAAGCAACTAAGAATATAAAGGCGGGTGAACCAATTTCATATAAGACCGATAATAATATGTAGTAAGTTAGCTAGACAATTTTAGATATTACCATATTATAACACAACAATAGCTAAAGTATACTATACAATCCTTTTCGTTCAGAGTTTAATTACGCCTTTTTAATATAGCTGTACCGCATTTACTACACAAAGGGAGACGTTAACACACTGCTTAAAGACACCCACCTTAGCCCACTTCATAGCCTACTCAGCTTCTAATCTGCAAATCAATAGGAAGAACTAATTACCACTATTCTATTTAGTATATAAGACGAACAATGGCTCTAATCAGAGTGTAAGGTGGAATTGAATATTAAAGGCTTTAAGCAGAGGGAATACCATATTCTTTACCAGGATGTTATAAATGTAATTACCTTTCTAATTGGCTATTAACCCTTTAAAGATGCACTAGTATATACACTAAAGAGACTTTATAATGCCAAAAACCACTAAGTCTACAACAAGCTATATAGCAGTGACTAGTAGTAGGAGACACAAGGCAAGCTTCTTAGTGGTGCTATAGTAGTTCCTATACTTATAGCAGTTAATAAAACCCAGCTAATAATACACCATGGCAATAAATCGGCCTAGCCCGTATATCTTACCATCGGTAATCTTAACCAATAAGTTTAGCGCCAACAGATATCCCCCACAAATATCCTTATTAGCTTTATGCCAGTTGTTAAAGAAAAGGATAATAATATAAAAAGTAAAGTATATTATAAGGCGATAAGAACTATACTTAAATATAAGTCCTGCTTTAGTATTCTAACACTATATCCCATTAACTAAAATATAATAGCAATTAAGCATCTTGCAGAAAGCGGCGTAGACCTTTAATATGCGGATAATTTTATGTAACGATATTATCCAATTATATATGGAATAATGGCAGACTATAAAGAATAAGTGCTGCTTACAGGTGTTAAAAGCCGATAGCACTGCACTATGTACCAAGTCCCCCCTCTAAAGTGTAAGAACTTGACTAAAAAACAATACCTGTTATACACCTATAAGGAGATAAGAAGACAGATTAAACGCTAGCAACTAGAGAACATTCTTCCATTCTTAGACAACTAGGTACACCCAGTAGAATGTTTTACATAGCACCATTGCCTATTTAACATCTATAAGGGTATAATAGTAGATGTTCTACATTAGCTTCTAAAGGGTATTATTATATAACTTATCAAATGGGTACGGAAACTAGTAGGCGATGTTATCCAGCCAAAAAGAAAGAGAAAAGGGACGAAGATAACCACAACAAATATATCTGCGGAGGCTTAGCTTAATTAGCATTTTAGATAAGTCCCAGCTTTTATAGGGCTAAAACGGTTTAATAATCTGTTATTTAGTAAAGTTACTTAATAAATAGGTGATAAATAAAAAGCTATAATTCATTAACTTGTTGCTATGCTAGCCCCACTGCTGTCGTCCAGGAAACTATATGCTATGCATTTTACAAGAGCCATATACAACTTCATTATTATAGCTCAGTATCGCACCCATAATAAGGAGACACTACAATATATACACCACGCCCTATATCAAATTGATATACTTAAAGGCGTGTTTTAAAGTTTCCGTCTAAAGGCAAAGGATTCTAATACAGGCCATTTTAATATACCAAAATTCCATGCCCTTATACATTTTAAGGAAAATATCCGCCTGTACGGATGCGCAGATAGGTACTGCACTAGTATAAATAGCAAAGCTAGACACCGTTATATTATTAAGGCGTTTTATAACTTGATAAATAAACAGAATTCGCTATCTTAAATCTACTCTCACAATTTAAGATGGGTAGCAGTACTAGCAATAGAAGACAAAATAGCTTTTATAAATAGTGATTCTGTACTACAGTCTTCCCAGTATCTAGAGGTGTAGGTTACTTAACCAATATAGCATTTAGCAGTTGCAAAGCTTTAGTGGCCTTTAGAAGATATAGATAAGGCAACAAATCTTGTCCAGAGGCGTCTTGGGTTAAAGACGTGGCTTTATATATCTTATATGGCAAACTACTGTAAAATCCTAAGGTTTCTAGACGGCATTGCGGTATTTATCTAAGAGTGCAGGTAAAAGCTACAAGGTAAACGTGCCTAAAACTCTAATATGGACTGAAAAGAGAAGGACCCCTTATAGGTTAAGCGCCTGCTTGTTAAAATACATCCATCTATCCACTGTTGGAAATGAGATAGAAAAAATACAACTGACCTTAAGGGCCAAATTAGTGAGGTAGTACATTGCACACCAAATTAGCAATGTTTTAACCAGTAGAGGCATGATTATGTATAGGTCCAAGAGTATATGGATAACAGCGACCGTATTAAAAAAGGCCGCACGCTGTTAGGTGGAAGACTTATAGGCCAGCTTTAGCTAATTGTTACTATTCTAGATATTAAAAGGTTAGATAAGTACGGTATATACATACAGTATACTAGAGCTATGGTAGAGCTGCTTCAGCCATTAAATTATGGACTGCCGCATCCAACACACGGCATAGTTGAGGTGAAAAGGTGGCCGCGCTCGAGCGTAAATACTAGGCAAGTACTTAGAGGTGGTCGCTTTTATTTAATGCTATCTATTCTATAAAGCGCGCATATTGTTCTAGCTGCTACTTCTTGTCCAGATTTGTACTACGTTAATAATTATATTAATTAGGACCAATATAATACTCTGTACTTAGACAACTTTCTTAAAGAAGGAACTCGCATCGCGTTATTATATAGAAGCTAGGATAAATAGCAAAAGCAGCTAAGCTAGTATAGAACCTATATAAGACTATATAGGACTATATAAGATTATATAAGATTGTATAAGATTATATAAGATTGTATAAGATTATATAAAATTATTTTAATCCTAATATATATTATAAGCTAGCATACTGCAGGCTAAGAAAATAGTAAAAATTTATTTACGCAATTGGCATACAACTTTAAAATAATATATTATATTACCTTAATTGCATGTTAAGGAATATGCAGTTGGCTTTTAAAGTTGTCAAGTTGGTTAACTGCATGTTATTTAAATTTTAAGTTGGTCAATTGCATATTAAGAAATATGCAGTTAGCTTTTAAAGTTGTTAAGTAGGTTAACTGCATGTTATTTAACTTTTAAATATGTCAAGTTGGTCAATTGCGTGTTAAGTTAATTAAGTTACATATTAAGTTGGTCAATTGCGTGTCAAGTTGGTCAATTGCGTGTCGAGTTAGTCAAATTGCATATCAATTACGCGAAACGCGAAAAACAAAGTCTACTTGAATCTCATCCTGCGAATATTTTCCCGATGTAGATTACATTAAAGCCAATAGACTCTTTACTTCCTTTAAACTTAATAGGATCTCTAGTCTTATACCTAACCTATTTAACTAAATTCGCCCTATAGACCTAAGTGGTTTTAGAATTAATTTTATAGGCTAGAGTACACCCAAATAAGCTATTAACAGCGCTCTACACTACCGCAACGGACCAGACACAACCTTAGTTTATAACCTCCTACTTAATTCTAAAGTCCTTATGTGGCGTAAAAGCGGTAATTAGACTGGACCCTACTGTTTACTGGCTGTAGAAGACGAAATATGCTATATACAATTTCCTAGCGGACCAACTAGCTTTAGAAGCACATCCGTAAAACCCTATTTTTGGTCTGAAAATACCTATAACTATAACATCAAACTAGACGAACTGGAAGCACCCCCGCCTACTTTGAAAGTCCCCTAAAAACTCACTAAACTTACTAAACCTGCCGTAAAGCATAGTTAAGGACACCCCTAAAAGCACCCTATAACTAAGAACCCCATAACAAAGAATTACCTAACCTCCGCAGGCACATCTATAAGACAACTCCCACCTACAGATATATCGGTTCTAGTACAGGAAACCCCTTTTACGGACTCACGACATAAAGAGATCAATAGACTACTTAAAAAGGGCGTCTTTGCGATTGTAACAGAGAAAGACGTCCCATAAGGCGTCCGTATATTTAACTTACGCTTTATTAACAAGATTAAGCACCCTAGTACTAACAAAGCCTTTAAGAAATCAAGGCTTATTATACAAGCTTATAACAACCAGGGAAAGGACTTAGTCCTTATACAATCGCCCACAATTCAACAAGTCAGTCAACAATCCTCCATTGCAACGTACGAAGTTCCAAACCCGCCAGGTAATACTTAAGCCTTCATTACGGACCTATAAAACCCATAAACCAACTCAGATACCTACTTTACGGACCGCCGCTACCACTAGCAGCACCAAAATCCACCGCCTACACCGCCGTTTTAACCACCCCTTAAGCTCAACTTGCAACCAGGAACAACCTTACGGGTCATAAAACCCCTTTACGGAGTGCTAGAAGCTGGAAACCACTAGTTTAAAACGTATCACCAGTATTACGTCCGTAAACTTAAGATGGAGCAGTCAATATATAACCCCTGCCTCCTATACACCCCATCAAACGGCCTTAGTATTATTGGACTCCAAACAGACAATACCCTCTTCTTAGCGGACCAGACTTTTATGGACGCTGAAGAGACTAAACTATAAGAAGCCAAGTTCCTGGCAAAGCTATGAGAGCAGTTAACTAAGCAGACTCCAATTAAGTTTAATGGAGGTTTGATTACATAAAAGGGCAACTTAATCTAGCTGACTTAGGAACGCCAAGCTTAAAGCCTAAGGCTTGTTATAGCAAAGCCTACGGACCTTATTAGTTCCCGTGGAGAGACCTGTAAAACCATAAATATAAAGGACTAATACGTTGCACAGCGTGCAAGAGGCGCCTATATTACTATAGTCTGTTAACCCAAATCTGCCTACGATTTATCCTTTGCGGCCCAGGTAACAGATCTACAAGAGGAAAATATTAAGCAGCTTAATAAGCGTATTTAGTAGCAAATTGACAATACAACAAGAGGACTTACTTATGTACCACTAGACCTAAATTCCCTCAGCGTACTGGTATTTATAGACGCCTCCTTCGCTAATAACAGAGACCTATCATTACAAATTGGCTTTATAATTGTACTTATAGACTATAATTAGGACGCAAATATACTATATTAGTCTTCAATTAAATACAAACGAGTAACCCGCAGTGTACTAGCTTCTGAACTATATACACTAGCCCATGGCTTTGATATAGCAGCCGCAATCAAATCAACAATCTAGAAGATCCTATAATTGGAGCAGTTACCCCTAGTTTTATGCACCGATTCAAAGCCCCTCTACAACTGCCTAGTCAAACTAGGTACGACACAAGAGAAGAGGCTTATGGTCAACCTAATGTGCTTACGTTAGGCCTATAAACGACGTGAGATTACAGAGGTTAAATAGATCAGCAGCGGAGACAACCCAGCGGATGCCATGACTAAGGCAAAGCCGTGCCAAGCTCTTAAAACCCTAATCGACACAAATAAGCTCAATCTAAAGGTTATAGAATAGGTGGAACAAGACTAATAAAGCACTTATGGTTCATTTACGGCCCGTCGGAAGGCCGTACGGTTCATCTACGGCCCGTTGGAAGGCCGTACGGTTTATTTTACGGACCGTAAGCAGGACTTACGACCAACTTGGAGCACCGTTTGGAAGGCAGCCCAGAAGGCACCTTAGGAGGGATTTCCTATGTATTTCTTTTGTGTTCTATAGTTCTATTAAAGCAATTACCGGGGCTATATACAAGTGGGTCTATTTTCAAGTGCCGCCAGTGTATGATTACAGCACGTGGTATACCAGACGCGTAGTTACGCATTTGGTGCACCAGCCACTTATGTGCTGACTAATTAGGGGGGAGGCGCGTCAGTATATAGGCTACGTAGTCTACCTTAATAGAATTGAGAGTCACTATCCAAATGAGCATACAATACTATACGTATTTCGTGCCCCTGGATACGACTCACTTGTATCATTAAGTTGATACAAACACTAAGGTTTATTAAAATTGTATAATTTGGTTTTAATTCTGGGGTTCTTTTTAGGGGTATAGGTTAAGTACAGTCTGGCCTATAAAGTAGGATATTATTAGGGCCTTCTTAGGCGTAGTAGTGTAAGTTTTTTGCTGTCTAAGTATAACGCGTTAACGCGTCGTTATAGATAAAGATTTTCTTTTAGGGTGGGATATTATTAAGGCCTTTCCAGGCAATATAGGGAGAGCTTAGTATAATGTAACGGGCTTATATAATTGCTTCTAAACCGAAGCTTGTAGATTGCTACTATATAAGAATACTAAGCTAAGGAGAAGAAGGAGAAGAAGACTATTAGTAACTAATAAGATATAAGGGGTCGCTAAGGCGCTAGTGGTAAACGAGCTAATAGTAGGCGAGCTAATAGTAGGCGAGCTAATAGTAAGAGACAGTACTAGACAGTATTAGATAGTATATAACAATATAACAGGTGGCAGAATATGGCAGAATATAGCAGAATTTGGCAGGTAACGCGCCCTAGCACCGTTATATTAGTAGGTCTTATCTTAACTAGGGTATACCATAGAGACTTAATAGTGGGCTTTATAGATCAGCTCTATTTATAGGTTGTTAATATCTAAAACTATAAGCTATTTATGGTATAAGAGCAGTCTGTCTTCTATTTCTAAATTAGGATTGCCTTCTATAGCTTAGTTATAAAGGGCTTTTAGGAATTTAGTTATGCGGTTCGTGATTAAAATGCGGTTAATTAGTCCCATTAGTTTATCTAGGATCTCTTCTTCTATAGGCGCTAGCTTATTCCGTTTAAAGCTTAGTTCCTTAAGGATATAGTAGTAGATTCTTTGATTAACGTCTAATACGGATCCTATCTAGGCCCACGCAGACTACTCCGTACATAAGGGAAAAGTAATATTGACGGGAAAAAACCCTTGCTATTAGGGGGGAAGGAAAAACCCTATAAGCCACCTCAGTAGGATAAAAAACCCCGAATTGCTATGCCTGCACGTAGCCGTGGCCCTGCGGGCCTACAGCTACGTCCTCCTCCTTGGATGTTTTGAACTCCTTAGGAACCACTACTTCCTTCTCTAGCTTATCCAGAGCTAGGGTTCACTACGCCCCAGCTAGGCCTTGCTAATTAATTGCCGTATGCTTATAGTTGTGTCCTGTATCTTGACCACCCCTTATATGCTATCTCTCTTATTAACCATTGCCATATACGCCTTGCCTCCCCCCCCCTAAGGCCTATCGAAGGCGTAAGGAGGATTCATCCGTTCCAATTACCGTAATACTAACAGTGGGATATTGTGTGTTGGGTATCTTTTGTGCCTAGGTCCCAGCTAGGCCCTTTCTAAGGGTTACCACTCCGTTGAAAGGAGATAAGGAAAACCGTGGGTCGCAATCCAGGCTGCTAGGTATTTAGTACTTGCAAACAGCAAGTGACCGCATGCTCCGCGGGCGATCGCCCTAGGGGTTAAGAGGGGCCGTATATTTGCTTATTCGTTCGTTTGCGCTTGTCTATTCGTCAATATAAGGTCGTTGATGCTTTCCATTGGGGTTTTTAGGGATGTTATCGAAAACTGCTTATCCATATTGGATTGTACAGGTGCCCTAGATAGAACAGTGTAGTAGTCGTCGTATTGTAGAGGGCCAACAGTAGTGGTTTTCAAGATCTCACCATCCGAAAATTTCTCACCACCGCCCTTGACGCCCACAACTACCACCAGGTCCTGTCCGCACGCTGTGCGACGTCTCTGCGTTGGCTCTGGATCTGAACTTCAAAGACCAGGTTCGTAGCCGTCACCACGTACAGGTGCAGAGTCCGATTTCGACGGCCTTCCTTAAGGATATATAGGTTAAGCTGTTTGGGATAGAGGAGGGCATATATTTAGTGCTAAGCCTTTAGCTTATCCTATAGTTCCACGTCCTGTTCTCTCTAGGTAAGGGCATTAGCTTTAGAATTTTACCTACTAGGGCGGTATATAATTGTAAAGAAAAATTGGGAGAGTATTTTAGCCTACCTAGTCTATTAGCTAATAAGCTGCTTTATTATTATAAAATACTTAAGGGCTTTATAATCAGTATAGACTTTTATTTAAGAGTCTATGCTACTAAGCTCTGCGCGCTACTAGGACAATAATTATATAATAGCCAGCATTTCTTTATTGTATACCTTATAGTTATACTTAGCTAGGGCCATTATCTTTAAGAAAAACATAATAGGGTACTACTTGCTATCTAGGTATAACTATAAAAGAACCCCTACTACTACTCTATTAGAGGTGTCTATTTCCAGTATAGATTTAAGGTCTAGGTTATAGTAATAGAGAATTAGAGAGGAGGTAAATTGGTTCTTTAACTCCTTAAAAGCTTTTATATAATTATTATTAAAAATAAAAGGCGTGTTGTTCTTAGTTAGTTATATAAGAGGTTTAGCTATAACTCCATAGTTATAGATAAACTAATAGTAAAAGTTATAGAAGCTAAGAAAGGACTAGATGCCTTTTACAGTATAAGAGGGTTTCTAGTTACGTATTACCTTAACCTTTTTAGGGTTGATTTTAATTCCTTCTATACTAATAATAAACCTAAGGTACTTTATTTGTTTTACTCTAAATTTGCATTTCTTAATATTAACTTATAGGCCTACATTCCACAGCCTCTCTAGGACCTTTTTAACGTGAACTTAGTACTTAAGTTTATTGTCTAAGTATATAAGAATATTGTCTATGTATGCCGTATAGAATTTGTTAAGGTAGTTAAAAAGAATATTATTTATATACCATTAGTACGTGGCTGGCCTATTCGTTAGGCCAAAAGGGAGGACTTTATATTTATAAGAACTATAGCGGGTGTGGAATATTATTAAATCCTCTAATATAGGGTTTATCCTAATTTAGTGGAAAGCTTGGTGGACATTAAGCTTTATAAAAATTTTGGCTTAGCTTAAATGTATAAAGGTCTTATCAATTAGGGGAAGAGGGTAATAATCTTTTTAAGTAATAGTGTTTAGCTTCTTTTTTTTTTTTTTTTTTTAATCCATTGTATTATACTACGTATAATACTACGCATGCAGCCTCTAGGCTATGGCGCTATAGTCCTATATACATAAATCCCTTAGGGCAGCTTAACATGTACTAGTAACTATGTCCTAGTAGTTTATAAGCCCCTAAACTAGGGGTTTATAGTTCCTTAGTCAAATACTAAGTTACAAGCAACTACTAGGGAATGAGAAAACGGTAGAAAACTATAAGAAATAAGAAATCCTAACGCCTATCCCTGTCCTTTTGTAATTTATTTCTGTCCTTTTGCTTACTAATATCTCTTTACTAGGAGCCTAGTAGGAGTTACCTCCTTCTATAGATCCTGCTGTTATTAGCCACTTTCTGGTAGCTATTCCTGTCCTACTTAGAAATAGAAAAAGCGCCTCTCTTCCTTTTTGTGTACAAAATAGCTTCTTTAGAGAGAGAGAAGAGCCTAGTTTCTTTTGCATTTCCCTTCTCTCTTCTCTATATAGGTTACAGTCTAGTAGTAGGTGCCTAGGGGTTTGTAGTGCTCTACATTCCCTAAAGCATCTACCATCTTCGTCCTCCCCCCCTATTACTTTAGAGAAGGATTTAAAATAGCCTTTTCCTAGCTTTAGTTGGAA
>Ga0307507_10003971_pt1 | contig 27195 bp, 9 predicted proteins | sample 7_EM_MG_FD_207223 | JGI IMG/M metagenome (GOLD analysis project Ga0307507, IMG submission 207223) | Populus trichocarpa ectomycorrhiza microbial communities from riparian zone in the Pacific Northwest, United States - 7_EM | ecosystem: Host-associated > Plants > Roots > Unclassified | place...
TATATCTATTTTAAGATACTGTATATGGAACTATAAAGTATTTTCTACCTATTAGCTAACTTAGATTAATCTCTTTAAGATTAATAGGATACCCTAGGGGGGAGTCTTTCCCTAGGGTTCTTCTTTTTCTAACTTATTAGATATTTCTTCTTCCTCTATCTCCTTAATATTACCCGTATCCTTTAGCTCTAGGCAGGATGTAATAAAGTAACTATCCTTTCTATAATTAAAGCATGTGACCGTAGTAGGGTTAATTAGGGTGTTATAATAAGCATTGGTTAAAGGTATAGTATATAGCAGGTTGGGCGAGGTTCGCTAGTAGGTAGTTGTGACCACTTTTAGTATAAGGGCGGTTGTGGTTTGTCTTCTAACACTAGCTCCTGTTAGTGTAGCGGATAGGTTGCGGTCGCTACGGGACCTCTTTAGTTAATTAAAACAAGTATTAATTTGTTTTAGTTCTAAATCCAGCAATAAACATTAGGCTGCGAGTTTTTAGTAGGTTAGTAGGTCGTCTAAGGCTACCGCGATCTTCTCTTATAGTTGGACCGTTAGCTTGTCGTATAGGTCTAAATAATAGTTCTTAGGGGGGACCTGGTCTTTGCCTACTAGGTGTAAGAATTAAGTCTAGAACTCGGTAAAGGATTAGTTTGATTTTATTATTAGGCGATTATAGTTATAATAGGCATCCTGTACTTTATTTGGATTGACATAGATAGTAGCTAGGTGCTGTATTATCTCGTTAATAGATATAAACTGAATAGGTAACTTATTCTTAAACTTGGCCTAAAGGTGTTGCTGGGCGTCCCCAATGGTTTGACTAAAGAGGTAGAGCATTTTAGCTTCTTTAGAGGGGAAATAGTTATGGTTGATATAAAGCTTTCCTTATACCTAGATTCTCCAGTTCTTAAAGGTTAGGTCTACGCCGTCTAATAATAGTGGGGGGTTAGGGAGCTTGATGGACTTTAATTACTTTATTATTATATCCATACTCTTTAGTGTATCGTATTTGGTAGAGCGAATGGGTTAACTAAGGCTTTGTAAAGGGGAGGCTAGGCTATTTTATAAGGTAGTAAGGCTTTCTAGGATCTCCTTTAGAGTCTCTTATATGCTTTAGGCTTGAAGACAATTAACCTTCTAATTAGCTGTAAGGGTACGAATCTGCTTATATACACCTATAATGTTATTATTGTCTTTAATTTCTAATCCTAACTGGATCTTATGTTCCTCTTAGGTAGAGGTAGGTCTTTTAGATAAGCTTGCTTTAGGTGCCATTATTGGCTTTCTAAGGTTTGTTAGAATTGTATAATTTAGTTTCGATTCTAGGGTTCTTTTATAGATGCAGGTTAAGTACAGTCTAGCCTATAAAGTGGGATATTATTAGGGCCTTCTTAGGCGTAATAGTGTGGGTTTTCTAATGTCTAAGTATAACGCGTTAATACGTCGTTGCAGATAAAGGTCTTTTTGGGGTGGGATATTATTGAGGCCTTCCTAGGTAATATAGGGAGAGCTTAATATAATGTAATGGGCTTATACAAATGCTTCTGAACCAAAGCTTATAGATTACTACTATATAAGAATACTAAGCTAAGGAGAAGAAGAAGTCTGTTAGAGACTGGTAAGATATAAAGGGGTCGCTAAGGCGCTAGTAGTAAGTGAGCCAATGGCGATTTTCCATCCCAGGGATGGAAAATCCTAATTAGTTGGTAGGAGTCAGGGTTTACTAAGTATGGCAGGTAGCGTTGCCTTAGCACTATTATAATTTTAGCTATCTATGTCTAAGTATGACTTTATATTGCTTTAAGGGTGTTATAAATAGGGAGATGTATTTAAGGTGTTTGCCTATTTACATTTTTACTAGGGCGTAGTGTGTTATTTTGCTATATATTAAGGATTTGCTATTAAAGCCTTGTAGGCCTTAGGACTTATTAAGTTTCTTTAAATTTAGGCATTAAGTTTTTATATAGTTTGTGTTAATAAAGCCTATATTAGTGGCTCTGCTATCTATAAGGATTTGTACTTCCTTCTATTTTCTAAGTATTTAAATTTTATTAAATATATTAAGGGAGTTATATTGTGTATTAGCGCTAAAAGAGCCTAGATATTTATGCTCTTCCACCTTTTATTTTAAGGCGTAACTTAGCCTTAGGATGATTGTTTTCTAAATTAACTAAGGGTAAGATGCTTTATAGTGTTTAAGTACAATTTATAGAGTGGGTATAATTTAAGGAATAAGTATGGCTTAAGGAATGGGTATAATTTAAGGAATAGGAGGAGCTATGGCGGACCTTTTTAAAGGGGTAAGTTTAGTAATGCTTTTAAATATATCCTTTTTTACCGCATTTAAAGCATTCTCTATTTGTGGCTTAAGTTCTTTATTTATTAGTTCCTAAGGGTGTATAGGATTAAGTAATATTAAGGTCTATAGGGTTATATATAGGGCTTTTAGGTTTTAGAGATGGATTGCATTTTAGGGTGTTTTAAATGTGAGGTATGGTTAACTTTAGGGAATAAGTTTGTTTGTTATATTAAAGATCCTTATTTATCGGAACGTTAGTTATGTAACGTGGTTATAAGACTACGAAGCGAGACTAGCTAACTTAACCTTAAAGTAACCCCTTACTTCTAGATATTAATAATAACTACTAACTTTAACACCGTATACGTATTGCAATACAGTGATATTCGTGCACGTTGATAAAGTGAGTATACCGACACTAATCAGTAGATGTATAGATTAGGAAATACGCAATAAGCTAGAGCTTGAGAACCGTACTAGAAATAGTATATAGATCGCCTAGCCTTATCTATTTTAGTTAAAGGAGAAAGCTATATTACCCTTAAAGCTTGAGACTATATATTAGCTTAACTACTGACGCGTTAAATTACTTAGAGAAGATTACAACCTCCCTTAAGCTTAAGAGAATTTGTACTGGCCTTATAACTAATACAATAGATCGCTGAGAGAATCGCAGTCTTGCTAAGAATACTTATAGGCCTAATAGCTGTAAAGGACGTATATACCTAAACACCCTTACCTTAACACCCTTACCTCGATACCCTTACCTTAACGACCTTAACCTTAGCCTCAACCTTAACCTTAACCTTAAACTAAACATATATAAGGACTAGTACACGCTTTACATAATAAGATAGATCCTAAATGGAAGGAGAGAATCGCCAGACATGGTTATAGGATTAATATAGTAACCGCCTTGGAGGAAGACCTGGAAGAATATATAGAAACAAAAATCTATGAGTATATATATAAGAACTTTATAGATTATATACTATAGTCGCTATTCCAAGAAGAATTTAAAGGCTTTACTATTAAGGACTTTAGAAAGATACGCTCTATTACTAAAGTAAAGCTCCATACTTACCTACTCTAAAGAGGAGTATATATTGCTATATATAGCAACAGATACCCACTTTATAAGGTTCTGTATAATGTCCTTATAGAAGAGGAACCTTATAAATAGACAGATAAGGAAATTATAGGAGCTCTTAAGGAAGTCAGCCCTATAATTATAGTAGCACTATAAGAACAACTTAATTTAATATAAATAGCTCTAATATTAAATTAAGCTATAACCCTATTAGTTATAGCCTCTTTAGTTCCTATAACCCCCCCCTATAGCCTACTACCTTTCTATATGGTACTGACGCCTATAAACTATTAACTACCTCTACTACCTCTAACGCCTGTAATTTAGCCTATAGCTATAGCTATAATACCTAGAACGCAAATGCCTACCCTTATAATACCCTAACTAGCTGTTGTATCTATACCCTAGTAAACTGCACCAACTGCCACCTAATAGTAAGCTGTATCTACCTCTACCTAAGATTAACTACTTACTCTTCTTACTTAACTCCTATAGACGCAGAATTAGCAATTATTGCTTATGGCAACTCCCTCTACCCTTTCTCTAGTAACTGCTCCTACCCTACCTAGTTCTCCTCCTGCCTAGTATCTTTACCCTAGTACTGCTAATACCGACCCTACTATATACCTGCCTATATATAGTAAAGAGGCAGCCACTATTGCTAAGATCTATATAGACGACCAGAAGTATGATAGAGTAAGTAATAGCTTTAACTTTAAGTTAACTATCTTTTATAATATTTATAAGAGAGCTAGTCTACCTCCTAAAAGCTATATAACTGTATTTTTAACTATACTAAAGGGACTTGCTTAGGATTACTACTATAATAGCAGCCTTTTAACTAGATTATTTACTAAGGTATATAACCACATGTGTTACTTCTTTAAAGGACTAGAATACTATTAGAGAAACCTTATTAAATAAAACGCTACTAACTTCTAAGGAATTATTAATAAAAACCCTAATAAGCAAATCTATTAGAGTTTTTAACTACTCCTTAATAAGCTCTTAAAACACCGCTATAGGTTATACTTAGAGTTTTATATAGACCTCTTCCTTATAAATAAGCTAGTTACCACTTGCTAAGGAGCACTAGTATGTTGTATTGCTATTTCTAGCCCTTCTAAAGACCTCTTCTAGTTAATTAGTAAGTTGTAATCTTCTATAGTTATATAGGAGAAGGAATACCCTTTTTAGGCCTTAATAAGACCGTCTTAAGGAGCCTACTTTACGGATTGTATATACCGCCGTAATATCTATAACAACTATAACCGAACCCGCTCCTATAGATAAAACACTGTCAGATCCCTAAAGGCCAAGTGCTATGTTTGCTAAAAGGAGAGCTGCCGCTTATAGAAATATATAGAGGAGGAACGGAACCGTTCTAGAGATAAGTATAAAAAACGTTTTAACAATAATAAGGGCCGCAATAGTAACTTTAAAGAATGCTTTAGACAATACACTATCTACTATAAAGGAGATGACAGTAATAAGTATAATAAGACTTTTAAAGCTCTTGTGCTAGATATAGGTGCTAATAAAAACACTAATAATAACAACAGTAAGAAAGAGTTAGAAGACCCTAATGGCTACTACCTTATATTATTTAGGACTCTTACTATAGATAAAGTAACCTCTATAAGTGTAGAACTAGCTAATAAGGCTTATACTTACTTATTTACTACAACCTCTATAGAACCTACTACGGAAACTAACCCGTTTAACTATAATATAATAACCACCGCTTTACGCTATACTTCTACGGTATTTATAGGAATTATAATTAATACTAGTACGTTAAAGAAGTCTATGGCTGGTTATGGATAATTCTAGGCACTATAGAACGTAGACTAATTTATAAGACTTAATACCTTAACCAAAGGACAAGTTAATGTGTAGTTTGGCATTAGAATTACTACCTCTATTAAAACTATGGATGTTGTTACCCTTATAGGCAAGATATAGTTTTATATTATCTATATGGATACCCCCTTCTTGCTCTGTTTAGCGGATATGGATAGACTCTAAATCTACTATAATAACCTTAGAAACGTTGTTATTACTTACACTAAAAAAGTGCTAGTAGTGTAATAGTTTAGCTACCTATTTCTTCTATGGAGCTCATTACTATAGTTATATTTATCTGAATCCTTTAACGCGAACCCCTGCTACTTAATAGATATAAAGCTACGGCGCCTATATTGTCAATTTGGATATCCCTTAGTTAAGAAATTATAAAAGCTACTCTACTATACTAGCTATAAAACTAATAGAATGGCTATTAAGCATCTAACCAAGTTTTGCTACTACTATTAGAAGTTTAGTAAATCACTAGGCAGATTCCGCTTTACCCTATAAGGCAACGTTAATTTTAACTATAATATTATCGTTAATATTATGTATATTAGCGGATTACCTCTCCTATACGTTGTTAATAAAGAAACGCGATTTTAAGCTAGTAGATGGCTACGAGATATCAGCGCCAAATATATATAGGACGTTCTATAGATATGCTAGATTAATACCTACCTAGGGCTACTAGACCTAATTACCTACAACACTAAAAAGAACTTTATTAGTAAGGAATTTAAGCAATACGCTACCACTATAGGAATTAGTATAAAGGGAGTATTAGTTAAAGTACATAACTCTATTAAAATAGTAGAGTGCTACTATAGTCTATTACGGCAAGCCTACCAGATTATTATAACTGAAATTTCTAAAATTAATAAGGAGATGGGACTCTAAATAGCGTTTAAAGTAATTAACGATTTAGCTGGCCCTAAAGGACTAGTTCCTATACTTCTAGTCTTTAGAGCCTACCCCTAAATGGTTAAATCTAATGCACTATCCCCTACGGTTATATAACGCGCTGCCGCAATTAAAAGGGCTATAGTAGAAATATAGAAGCTATAAGCTAAACAACAGATCGCTAATGCGCTAAATATACAAAATGGACCTAATACTAATGCGATTTATAATCTCCTACTAAATTTACCTATTTTAGTCTAGAGAGAAGGAAACACTAGCCAAAGCAGCTATTAAAATAGGCCATTTACCTTACTTACTATTAAGGGTAAAATATATACTATTAAGCTGTCTAGCGGACCTATAGCCTTTTAATCTATAGTTATAAAACCCTACCTTTAAGCAACTAAATCGCAGGAGTAAATTGTTGGACTAGAATTGCTATCTAAACCTCTGCTTAGGTTAGTTCTTCTTAAAACTGTTTTAGAGAGACCTGCTAAGGCTTAGCAACAACCCCTAAAATAAGGCAGAGGACGCCCTTGTAAATACCCTCTACTTACAGCCATAGCTGACATCACTATCTATCTATAGGATGACAGTCAATTTAGTACTTAATTTAGCGCCTCCTAATAGAAGGAGCTTACCGGCCTACTTAAAAAGGGAGTTTTCGAGATTGTAAGACTTATGGATATACTATAAGGCGTACAACTCTTTAATTCGCGATTTGTTAATAATATTAAGAATAAAGGAACTAATAAAGCCTTTAAGAAATCCTAACTAGTTATATAAGCTTATAATAACTTAGAAAAGGAACTGGTTTTTACCTAATTATTAACTATTTAATAAGTTAGCTAACGACTAATTCTCTATATCGCCACTATAAAGCTTTTATAGGTATGACTTTATCTCTAAGATATTTTATAGGCCTATGTATAATTAACCACCACACTAAATTAAGAGTTCTATGTACGACCTCTATATAAGCTGATTAAGCAACTTGGGATTAATGAGGCCTCTGTTTTAAAGGTTATAAAACTACTTTACGGAGTACCAGAAGCTAGTAACTACTGATTTAAGATATATCACTTATATTATATCTAATAGTTGCATATAGACTAGTTTATGTATGACCCCTATCTCCTATAGAGTAATAAACCCTTTAGTATTATAGGCCTATAAACTAACAATACCCTATTCTTGGTAGATAAGACCTTTATAAACGCAGAGTAAAACGAGCTATATAAGGCCAAGTTTATAGCTAATAAATGGGAATAACTTACTGTTAATACACCCATTAGGTTTAATAGTGGAGTTATTTAGCTACTAACTAATAGGAGTATTACGCTTACTTAAAAACAATAATGCAAAAACCTTAGTATAATTAGCACCAAACTTGCCATAAGTATGGGATTAAGAGGAGCTATAAGAACCTTAACCCTAAAGGACTAATATATTGCTTAACATGCTAAAGGTGTATATATCGCTTTAGTTTGCCAGCTAGAAGCCTTATTTAATTTATCCTTTACCGCCTAGGTAATTAACCCTAATAAGGAAGATATAAAACAATTAAATAAGCGTCTAAACTAGCAAATTAAGAACGCTAATAGAGGCCTTAAGTTTATTAAGTTAGATATTAAAACCCTATAGCTACTAGTATTTATGGACGCGTTATTTACCAATAATAAGGACCTCTCTTTATAGATTAGCTATGTTATCGTACTAGCTAATACTATAAAGAAGGCCAATATTGTCTATTAGAGCTTAGTTAAGTGCAAAAAAGTTACTTAGAGCGTACTAGCTTCTAAACTCTATGGTATAGCCTATGGCTTTAATATTAGCGTTATAATTAAGTCTATAGTAGACAAGATCCTATAAATTAACCTCCTATTTATGCTTTGCACTAACTTTAAGTCCTTATATAACTATCTAGTACGACTTGGAACTACCTAAGAAAAACGCCTAATAATTAACATAATGTGCCTCCGGAAAGCCTACGAATGGAGATAGATTATAGAGGTAAAATAAATTAATAGAGAGGCCAACCCTGCTAACGCCATAATAAAGGGAAAACCCTATATGGCTCTTTAATAGCTTATTAATACGAACCAAATTAATCTATAAGTTATAGGATGGGTTAAATAAACAAACTTAGATTTAGCTTAGCGTTATATAACTAATTCTAATGGCGCGGACCCTAAATTTAACTAGCTAATTAGGATTTTCTATCCCTAGGATAGAAAATCGCTATTAGCTTGCTTACTACTAGCGCCTTAGTGGCTTTTGTAATATATTAACCTACTATCCCTAATTCTTCTTCTTCTTCTTCTTCTCTTTATTATGTATTAATTGGATCTTTAGCTATTGTGTATATGCTATAAATAGTCTAGAAGTAGACTTAACTTTAAAGTATAGATTAGCCTTCTTTTTAGAGTTGCTCTAGTGTTGGAATGTTAGTTATGTAACGTAGTTATAAAACCACGAAGTAAGACTAGCTAATTTAACCTTAGAGCAACCCCTTACTTCTAGATATTAACAATAACTACTAACTTTAATACTGTATACGTATTGCAATACAGTGATATTTGTGCACGTTGATAAAGTGAGTATACCAATATTATTAATTCGTTGGCATATTATAGTAAATTTAGATAGGTTTTTTAGCAGTTCCCTACCTATTAACTAGGCTCTAATTTTATCTAAAATAGCTTATTAAAGGGCAGTAACTCTAGCGGCTTTATTTTAATCTAGTTCGCTAATAAGGCCTAAAAATTCCAAAAAGAAGCTGGTAAAGTCTTAGTTCCATTATTATAGGTTCTTAAGTTTAGTAACAGCTATATATTTATAGCTGGCGTTATTATATATTTATTCTAGTAGAGAGATAAAGATTTTAAAATTAATAAAGGTGCTATTATAGAAGAATGGATCTATGGTATATATAGCGTCCTTACTTAAATAAGACATTTTGTAGCTAACCTTGCTAGCTTTAATAGGGTATTAGTTATAGTTTATTAAAAGTTTAAGACGGAGCTTGGTTATAAAGGGACGTAGGTTGTTTTAATTTCTATTAAATATTAGAGGATTAGGGAGCTTTTTAGATTTTGTAGTAGGTATTAAACTTATTATAGATATAGGTTGAGTTACTATTACTAGTTTAGTGTTTGCATTTAATAGGTTAGGTTTAGATACGGTTATTTTAATTTTATTTATAGGTATTGTTATTAGGGTCTTTAATAAAAGAGCCTTAATGTTATAAAGTTCTTTGTGGAGTGCTTCTATTAATTGCTAATATTGGGCTTCTAGTGCAGCCTGCTACTAAGCTAGGGCATCTATAAAGGATTATTGTATTATAGTTAATTGTTCCCTAACTAGGGATATAATACTTATGGTTATTAAAAGGGATTTAGGTTTATTTGCTATTTTTAATAATGGTTATTTTAACGCAACATAGTATAAGGGCGCAAAGAGGCTTTAGGGAAGATTTAAAGGAATAATATAAATTCTATCTAAATCTAAGGGTATATAGCTCTTGAAGAGAACAAGATATTATATAAAGAAGAGAAAGGAACATAGGAAACTTATAACTAAATATTTAGGGTTTTAGCAGTAGACGCGTGGGTATAAGCCTATATAGATTTTAACAAGTTTTAACCAAATTCTATTATATTAGTGGAATTTAGTAGAATTTAATTAAGTTAGTGGAACTTGGTAAAAAATAGTAGATTATAGCAGATAATTGCGGATAGTTGTAGACAGTTATAGATAGTTATAAATGGTTTATAAATAGTTTTATATAGTTATCTATTAAGTGTTTTACTAAGACATTCCTACTATAACTAGGCTAGTCCCGTTATATTTATCCCGTAACACCTACGTATATTCCCTTATAACCCCTATTTATATTTATACCTAGTATATAAAGTCTTTTCTTTTCTATCTAAATGTCTTTATATTAACTATATATAGTTATATATATATAGCTTTCTTAATTACTACCCCGTTAGTATATTATATTCTAATTTATACCTACTTCTGTAATAGATAGCACCTATAACAACGCTAGGAGTATCGAGCTCTTGAGAGGAATACTAAAAGTGAAATCCGACCTATACTGTCCTATAGGGGTTCCTTTCCGTCTTATTTTGTCTGTATAGTTAAGCTGAGAGTGAGGATCTCGTCTATTACTAATACAGCGGCGTTACGTTGTGGCTAGAGGGCGCTTTTGAATGCGTCGTCCTTGACGCCGTCAAAACAGCAGAGTTTTTGCGGGTCTTGGCGCTTGTCAACAACATAAGGCAACTTATTAAGAACAGAGGAATGGTCTTAAAAACTACCTAACGTCTTTCTACCTAGGCACCGACCTAGGGCGATAAGCCAGCGCTTGCATTTGCTGGTGGAAGCGATAGGAATCTAAGGAGACGATAGGGCACCTCTGTACTTGTTCCGCTTTGAGACTATACTAGCAGCGAGGGCACAGGAAGAATCTCAACAAAACCGTTAACTGTATTTAGCGATGTTAATCCTCCAACGTTAATCCTCTAACGTTAATCCTCCCTTTTTACGCAGCGGTGTTAACCCTCTCTGGGGAAGAGCTGGGACGAACCTGTGTAGGTAGGCTGGAACGGACCTGGAACGGACCTGGAACGGACCTATGGGATAGGCTGGAACGGACTTAAATACAGGTATTGGTTAAGATAAAAGGACAACAAGTTTGGTTAGTAGGCGGCTAAGGGACGATAGCTGCGCGGCGTCAAGTTATTATGGGCCCACGCCTACAAGACACGGTCGGCCTGTCGATATGAGAACGTCACAGGTAACGCGAAGCAGCTGGCAACGGCTATAGGGCGTGGTATATAATGGTAGTGACGGACGACTCTAGGAACCTTACCCCTTTACTAGGCTCTAACTCCTAGTGGACCTGTCTTGGAGGAAGGATCAATACTTTGTTGATAACACTGTCTATATAGCCCAAAAGGACGGATGCGCGTGTCGGTCTATTTAGGCAGGGGTAGGCTGTAAGGATAGGCTTATAGAGCAAATCAGGTGTATATGGGTAGGAGCTAGCCTTGTCCACTAGCTGCTGCGTAACCGTGGCAAGGAACTGGGCAAGCAGTTTAGGCAAACTTGCTGTGTATAGTAACTCTTGTAGCACTACAATGCATATATACTCTGGGGTGTCTATAACAATGTACCCCACAAGCGCCTCCTATATATCCTTAGGGCAAAGGGCTTCCTAGAATGGATTATATAATTTGTTTAAGGATTTATAGGCCAGAAAGAAACATCACTGGTCTTTAGTGGGTACTAAAGCCCCCCTATCACAGTTGCAACAGGAATACTATAAGGATTACCCCTCTTACCTATACTCTTCCTTTTCTTTATAAGCAACCTGCTTAACTTCTTCAAGAAAGGGGCAACCTAGGGGATAAGCTTTATCGATAACACAAACCTAATTATATACGGGCCAACAGCCGCAGAGAATTGTAGAACACTAGAGAAAGCCTATAATACCTATATAGAATGGGCAAGACAATATAGAGTCTAATTCTTACTAGAGAAATACTAGCTAATTTATTTTATAAGAAAACGTAACCAATCTATAGATCTTTAGTATATAATTTATATCTAAGGCTTTAGGGGTTAACCAGTTTAAGGCCTAAGGGTATTAGGAGTATAGGTAGACAGCAAGCTTTAGTAGAGCATATATACGTTATAAGTGGCCTATAAGGGCCAAGCTTAGTACATTATAATATCTAGGATTACTAATTCTATATAGGGTCTATGCTTCCAGAGGTCACGCCTACTATATATAATAGTTGTCTGGTTAACCATAACGTACAGATCTAGTATTTGGGCAATAGGAGAAACCAAAAAAGGCCCCTCTAAATTACTCCTTAAACTACTCTAAAAGGTCCAAATAGCCTGCCTCTAGAGTGTAATAGGTGGGTATAAGCGAACGGCCATAGTACTGCTTAAGAAGGAAGCTAATATCCCCCCCTTATAATTATATATTGAAGCTACTACAATGTAAAGGATATAAAAGGAGCGTAACTCTAATATTATAAAGTATATCAAGACACGCCTAAATAAACTATAGAGGGACCCTAGGGTGCCCTATAAGAGAGTAAACCAAATACCCTAAAGTAGGGAAGAGATATTAGAGAAATAGGTGGAGAAAGTAGAAGAAGAATGGTGCCGCGTTAGGGCCTAGGCCTATATAAAGGAGAAAGGGAGACGCGTAAGAGGCCAGCAAAGATAATAGTAAGAGAGAGAAAGGAGCTAAAGTAAAGTATAAAAGAGTACTAGGAAACTATCTACTGTAATATAATACTGGTTAGACTAACACTAGAGAGGCGTATAGGAGTTAAAGGTATAAAGGCTAACCTAAATAAGAGAAACCTAAGCCGTAGTATAGTTAACGCTATAGGGGGTAAATACCTAAAGGCTCTAAAAAGGCCTAACAAAGGTAGAAAACACAATGGCAATACTCTTAAGAATAGGAATAATAGGACTAAAAGATTGGCTCTACTAGGTGGGTATCCTAGTAGGTAGCCTAAGATATAAATATAGCTAGCCAAGACAGACACTAAAATATATAATACTGTTATGCCCCTTATATACTAACTAAGAAGTAATACTCTTAGCAGCTGGCATAGAGAGCTATAATATACTACTCTTAATATAAAAAGGTCTTAAAGCGGTTACCTAGTGGCTTATTAGCTAAAATATACTAAACTAGTTCCGGGTTGCAAAGGAAATAGTAATAAAAGGCAAAGGGGTAAGTAGCAGGCGTCCCCTAATGACTTTATAGTAGTAGAGTAAAGTTTACGATACTAGCGCGCCCGTAGGCTTATTATGGCAGCAGTGGTTCCTAAGGAGGTTAAAAAGTAAGGTAGTAGATATTAGGACGCCAAGGTCCTTAGGGTATGTAGTAACGTGACAACAGTAACGGAATGCAAATAAGTATCTGGTTCTTGATGAAGTAGAACTATAGAACTGAATTCTACTGTTCTCTAATACGGGGCGACTACGTTTTATAGGCATCTCGCCTACACCTTGCCTGCGCTAAGCCAGTTACGGCTAGTGCGTCTCTATAGCCTAACAATTGCCCCCCCCTTCTTAAGCGGCTGTCCTTAGCCGATGCTATTATATAATAGGAGCGCTATTATTGTCCTTCGCTAAATAAAAAGTGTACAACCAAATTTAAGTAAATTAAATAATGGGATAATAGAATAATAAGACAATAGGACGCTAGGGCCTTATAGAGACCTATAAAGATAGGAGTCCCCCCTAAGGTAGGACACTAGATTTCCCTTCCCATTTAATTTTAATTCGTCTAGCCTGTGACTCGCCTTCTTTATAATTTCTTCTTAATTATGAATCGCAAGCGTTACGCCGCCAGTTTGCCTACTAGTAAGCCTTCCGTAAGTATTCTCTATGCCTACTTATAGCTGTCGCTAATTCTGCTAGACGTTGTCTAAGCTCCCACACCACTCGCAAGCCGCTCCCCTAGCCTTGCTGGAACCTATCTGCCTCTACTACACCAAGCGCGTGGCTATTACTAGGCGGGCTACCTACGGTAAGCAGGCCAACCGCAATTACGGTTACTGCTGATGACTGAATAAGTTGTGCTAAGTAGTAAGTCTATATACGTTGGTTTATGTTCTAATAGCTAATAAGACTAGGTCCCTAAGGCCTTCTATAGCTGCCTAAATAAGCTGCTCGCCCTTATTAACAGGGCTAAGCACCACCGGGTTGCTAGCGGGGATACAGCTAACCTTAACGCTCGCGTCACTACTACCCAGAAATCCTTCACGAAGAATATTAAGGCCTTAGTGCGCGCTAGCGCTAAGCACAGTCTCCGCCAGCGCCTAAAGGGCGAAGACTTTCCCCTGCTCTAAGTATAGGAATTACAGGCTATCTATTATACCCTTAAAGGGATCCTTGACGTGATGTGTGCTTTAGTACATATTATAACGCAGGTGTTTTACCGGCGTAGCGTATGCTAACAGTGCTTGTAGGCCAATATGCCTCCCATTATAAGGGATAAGGAGGAGAATAAGGGTAAGGAGGATAAGGAGGAAAAGGAGGAGGAAAAGGAGGAGGATAAGGAGGGAGAAAAAAAGGAGGAAGAGGAAGAAGGTAAGGAGAGAGGGGACTTAATAGAGCTATAGTGTATTTATATTTCTATCGGCGTTCTACTATTGCTCTACCATCATTCCATTGTCGCCCCGCTAGCGGGGCGTAATCCTGGTTATAATTTAATTGTTCTGGTTCTCTCAGTACTTTCTTTTCCATTTGCCCCTTAGGGTAGAGTAACTATTATACATCTCCTTTACGTCCTTATTAATGTCCTCCGCTAGGACCTATTTATTATATTCTTCTGGCTAGCCTTTCCACTTAACTAGGTACTATAGGGTCTGGTTATATCCCTTCCTTCTACGTACTTCTTCTACCTTATACCAGTCCTCTTAGTTCTCTTTATTATCTAGCTTAATAGGCCCTAGTAAAGGGTCCTTAGTAGTGCCCTTATATTGTTTATATGGCTCTAGTAAGCTAATATGGAACACTAAATAGATACAGTAAGACGTAGGTAGATATAGCTGGTATGCTTACTTTCCAACTATTTTGGCTATACTAAAAGGTCTAATAAAGCGTGCTGTAAGCTTCTTACTTGGCCTTTTTAATTTAAGGTTCTTAGTTAATAGCAGGACTAAATCCCCTACTTTATATACCTATAGTTGGTAATAACGATTGTAGTATTTCGCCTATATCTTGGCAGCGTGTTTCTAGCGTTTCGCCAGCGCTTTACATTTAAGGGATATTCTTTTAATCCGCTCTAAGGCGGCTAGAACAGAACTACTATCGTCCGCCTTAACCTTATATTCTAGACGCAGGTAAAACCCATAGTAGGCATAGAATGGGCTTATGCCTATCATGCTATATTTAGCATTATTATAGGCGAATTTAGCTAGTAGTAGTAGGCCTACCTAATTGCTCTGCTTTTTGTTACAGAACACATAGAGGTAGTACTTTAGGGTTTAGTTCTGGCGTTCTATTTACCCGTCTATTTGCGGGTAAAAGGCCGTACTTAGCCTATATTTTATCTTTATAGCAAAGCATAGCTCTGACCAGAACTTGCTAGTAAAAATACTACCATAATTAGATACAATCCCTCTAGGGGCTCCAAAACGGCGTACTACTTCATTAAGGAAGAGATCTATAAGTTTAGTTATAGTAATAGTTTTTACTATAGGCAGATACAAGGCCATCTTAGTATAGCGGTTAACTATTACGCATATCGCGTTATATACCTTATCGCCTTATCTACTAGGCGGTAGGCCTATAATAAAGTCCATTGTAATCTCCTACCACGGCTAACTTGGGTAAGGCAGCGCTTGGAGCTCGCTATAAGGGCAATATTAAGGCGTACGCATACGCTAGCATAGATTATAGGTAGAGATATAGCTTATAATGTCCGCAGTTATACTAGGCTAGTAGTACTTACGTGAGAGTAGATCTAGGGTCTTTTTCTTACCAAAGTGGCCGGCTAGGGCATCATTATGGTGGATCTATAGGAGTTCTATATAAACTACTAGGTCTAAGGGTATATATAGCCTCCTATAGTAATAAAGTAGTCTAGCGGAATTAAACTGCTATACTGGCTTTAAGCAGGCGCGTTAATGGCGTCTCGCTATATCTAAGCTGTCGCTGCGCTTTTGCAGCATAAGGTTATCTATGGTTTGAAGTCCTTTAATAAGCTTAATAACTGTTTCCGTACTGGACTTGTAAGCACTCTCTTAAGTACTTACTTTTTTAACTTGGGTCCTTGTTACACGCTACTTAACAACATATGTGTAGGTTGCCCAGTTAAAACGTAATACTATATTACCTAGGCGTACCTCCGTTGGGTTGCTAGCCTATAGCCATAAAAGTAACACCTTTATAGAAAGCTCGCTTTCCTATACACCTAATAGGACTTTTACCTTAAGTTGGTGGCCCTGCATTCCCAAAGTCCTTTGGAGTAGTGGTAGTATAATATCTTCTTTTAGCGGACCCCCTGCGCCTAGGGGTTGTCTTGACGGCGCGTCTATAGGGTTCGTTTTTCCCGCCCTATACTTAATAATAAAGTTATAGGCAGCCAGTATTATAGCCTATCTAGCTTGCCGTCTATTAAGGGCTTTTACTTTTATAAAACCCTTTAGATTGTTATGATCTGAGAGCACTTCTAGGCGGCTTAATAGCCCCTTAATATAGTATCTCTAATGCTTAAAAGCCTCTATGATAGCTAGTAGCTCTTAATTATGGGTTTTATAGTTATACTTTATTAGCGAAAGCTTCTTAGACTAAAAGGCTATTAGATACCAAAGGCCGTCTTTAAACAGCTGTAATATAATTGCTGCTAGGCCTTATATTAAGGCATCCATCTCTAACTGAGTTAGTAGGCCCGGCGTGTAGTGTTATAGGAGCGGCGCCGTTATAAAGGCGTCGCAGAGCCAGCGCATTGCCTACTCTACCTCCTCTAGCTAATTAAAAGGCCTAGCTTTACAGCCGTTCTTTACTCCTTTTAGGAGATTAGTAATAGGCTTTATAATAGCAGAGTATTTATAGATAAACTAATAATAGAAGTTGGCAAAACCTAAAAAGACCTAGATATCCCTATAAAATTAAGGGCTCTCCTACTTGGTAATGGCTTCTACTCGGCTAGGATCTATTACTATGCCTTTAGGGCTAATAATGTATCCTAGGAACTTAATCTCCTATACGCTAAACTTACACTTCTTAAGGTTTGCATATAGTTGGTATTATTATAACCTACGCAGCACTTCTACTATATGGCGCTAATATTCCTCTAGATTTTTAGAGAAAATTAGAATATTATTAAGGTAGACTATATAGAAGACGTCTACCAGTCCTAATAAGGCCTAATTAATATAGCCCTAAAAGGTTGCTGGTCTGTTGGTTAGCCTAAAAGGCAAAACCAAGTACTTAAAGTGGCCATAGCGCGTACAGAACGCCGTCTTCTACTTATTGCCACGACGGATATAAAGGCGGTAATACACATATGTTAGGTCTAGCTTAGTAAAGATCTTAGAACCTGCTAAGCAGTCCAAGGTCTTACTAATTAATAGTAGTATAAAATAATTCTTAATCATTACCTTATTAAGGCCTCTATAGTCTATACAAAGCCGCAGCTTTCTATCCTTTTTAGGTATAAAGAGGATAGGTGCCCCTACAGGACTAGTACTTAGTTAGATCTAGCCTTTAGCTAAGGCGTTATCTAAGTACTCCCTTAGGACTTCCAGCTCCTTAGCTAAGAGGTTATAGAGCGGCCTATATAGGGCCTCCTATCCCTCTTCTAGGTCAATAGCATGGTCGCCCTAGTGGTGTTAGGGTAGCTTTCCTGCTTTCTTATAGGAGAAGACATTACTAACTTCCTTTAACTATGGGGAGAGGACTAGCAAGCTGCCATTATCTTATTTACTAGGTATTACTCCAGAAGTTAATAGGGTAAAGACCCTAGATTCTATCTAGAGAGACTCCACAAAATCCTTAGGGGTTTATAGTAATAGGGACAAGCCGTCTAGCTTCTATTACTACACCTTCGCCTCACAGTCAATAAGAAGTTGGGCCTTCTTTAACCCTAGTATACCTATAGTAATAGAAGGAAATACGTTAGCCATTTTATAGCAGATAAGAGTTACTTCCTTAATCTTACCCTAGCTATCCTTTATTCTTAGTAGTACCTTATAGGCCTTATAGTAATATGCCTAAGTCTTGTTTAACTAGAAATAAGTAGGTAGTTCTGCATCTAGCGTCTTAAAGTTGCACTCTATAGTAAATCGCTGGTTAACTATATTTACTTCGGTACTAATGTTAAGCATTACTAAGGTCTCCTTCTAGGTCTTCTTTAGGAGGACTTCACCTAAGATAGTAATAGCTTCCTTATAATCTAGTAGGAGCTTGCACCCTGCAGCTATAAGGGGGTCTAAGGGCGCTTGTCTTTTCCCAGTATAGAGGTAGCGTTTATGCTACTAGGCGGTAGTTGATTCCATAGCTGCTCTTTATATTATCGCTACTAATATCCTGGCTGTCTATATTTTAAGCAGTTTCCTTTAGGCTGAGTTAAACCCCTAGCGGTATTGCTTTGCCCCACTATTAAGTTGCTGGCGGTAGTTTTAGAGTCCACTTTCCTTAAGTTACCCAACTAAATAGTCTTTATATTTAAGTTTACAGCGCGTCTATTACTTCTACCCTATAGGGCGCTTGCGCTCTTCTAGTTTTCCTCTAATAGGGCAGCTAGGGAAACTAGCTAGTCTCAAGTTTAAGGGAATTCTTAATAGTTAGTAATAGCAAGCCGTAGCTCTGGCCGCAGTTTCGCAAACAGATGTATTATTAGATGCTTTGCATTGTAAGGAGGATTAATTTGCGCTTTTAAGGTAGTTAGGTAAGCAGCAAACTTATTTATAGGTTAATTAGTTTGCTGCGTTGCCCTTATATATATTAGGGCTACATAGAGTTCTTAATTAATAGGACTTTTAATCTAATTAAGTAAGAATTCCATAAGCTCCTCTTAGGTGAACTGCGTGTCTAGATAGTCATCTTTGTACTATAGCTAAAGGGTTTGGTTGGTCCCCTTTATATATTGCATAGTAAACGCGACTTTAGTATCCTTATTTATAAAGCCGTTGTGCTCTAGGCGGAATGCTAGCTTTAAGCTATTACGGAAGTCTTAGTGCTCTTAAATACTCTTGCCATAATACGGAGCAATCTTCTCTATTTTAATAGCCCGTTTTAACGGAGCGCCTATTATATTAGTAGCCCTCCACTTAAGGTTTGGACGCATCTGGCTACTATTTAAGTACTCCAATGGGATGGTTTAAGGTTATAGAGATAGGTTAGGAACGGGAGTTAACGTTGCCTTGCTGCGTTAACGCCGTCTTAGCACTTCCACCTCTTCCTTAAGTAACTGTAGTTTTTTTTGCTCTAGGAGTTGTAACTTCTTGTTCTCTAGCCGTTGTATTTCTTCCTATATATCCCCTTTGCCTGTAACTTCTGGTTCTGTCTAGGATGTGGGTCCGCCCACATTATCCTAGGGCCGTTCCCTAGACTTAGTACTACATACTACACTAGTATTACGTACTGCGCTAGTATTACGCCCGCGTCTCACCATTAGGTCGATAGGCTGTGATATAGTTAATGAATATAGGTCGTCTTCTTGATAGAGGGTTGCCGCTATATAGTTATGGCCTTAGCAGACCGCGGTATTATCGGGCCACTACCCCTAAAAAGGGATGAGAATTTAGAACTATTAGGACGCTAAGGTCCTTAGGGTATGTAGTAACGTGACAACAGTAACGGAATGTAAATAAGTATCTGGTTCTTAATAAAGTAGAACTGTAAAACTAAATTCTGCTATTCTCTAATGCGGGGCGACTACGTTTTATAGGCGTCTCGCCTGCGCCTCGCCTGCGCTAAGCCGGTTACGGCTAGTGCGTCTCTATGGCCTAACAGTAGAGCACTACTGGTAACTTATAGGCGCTAAGTAGGCAAGTCCTAAAAGGTAGGGAGATAGATTATGGGGTTTTCTTAAGTTAAGTCTTTCTTAAGTTGAGTTTTCTCCCTATATATAAATAAGGAGTAGTCCGCGTGGGCCTAATAGGGATCCGAATCGGACATTAAGCAATAAATTATTATTATTATTATTATTAGTATCGAGCTCTCGTTTTCAAGAAAATATAAATATAGCAGAAAGTAGTAATGACTTATAAGTAGTTACGATAGTATAACTTAGAGAAGTGGTGGACCGTATAGATAATAATTAAAGAGGCTTTATAAGTAAACTTAATAATTTAAAAACAATCAAGATATCCTTAATTAAGCGATTCTTAGGGGCAAGGTCTAGGCTTAAGGGTTTTCTTATATAAATAATGCTTAAAATACAATATAAAGGAATTAAGCCACCTATGCTATCGGATTAGGTCGCGTATATAGGGTTATTCTTAATAGGTAGGGTATTAGAGTAGTTTAAACCCTATGTTATAAAGATATAAGCTAATAGGTTAACTACTACTAACTTAGAGATTTAGTATATATTCTCGTTATAGAAAGGATTTGTAAATAGACTTATATAGATATACGGAAACCTAAAATTAATAGTAGTGGCGGAACGGAAACTGTATAAATTTATATAATAAGCGTTAGCAATAGAATATATAATATAGTTCTGAATATTAATAGCATACGTTATATCACGGCGACTCAGTTAATTAACACTCTAGCACTGTAATACAACAAGCGCAAGCCTGTACAATTGGAATGTCTATGGACTTGGATATCAAGATAAGGAGTAGAAGAAGGTCGTGGAAAGGATACGTCTATATATATGGAGCCAAGACGTAAGCGAACCCCCTAACTAGGCCCTATCCAGGTTACGTACATTAGTGTTATAACACGTTAACTAAAATAAAGAGGCGTTAATAATATAATACTAACAAGGACTTAAGTTAAAAGTCTAAGCTATAATTGTTACGGACAGCTTAAGTACAATGTTATAACTACTTGGAGAGGAGTTGGAGGAAGCTAGTTGGTTAATATAGGCACGGTCCAGAATGGATCTGGTAGAACTATATAATAAGGAATAGTGGCTAAGGTTATATAATGTAATCTATATAATCTATATAATCTGTATAATCTGTAGGATAGAGTAGATAGAGTACACGTACCTTACGGAGCGAAGGGATTTCTTAGGCGTATAGTTGTATATTTAAAGGACCACAGTCCCTACCCAGATAGTTCTCTTTTTATAGTAAATCTTAAAATACGATTAGAGTTAATCTGTTAGGCAACCACCCCACCAGTTATTATTATGTTGTTGACTTTTTATTTACCTATATACTTAGCCCATTAATAAATCTACCGTAGTACTTCCTACAAGGTTCCGTTACATATTTACTACCTGGTTATAGTATCAACAAAGTTAAATAATATGCCACCTAAAGCATTAGTCACGACGTTATTAACGGCAGTAATGACCTTATAAGGAGACACTAGTATGGCAGATACTGACTTATAGATAGTTATGTAAGGTCAGTTATAGGAAATAGTTAATCGCTTATAAGACAATAATAGGATACTTAAAGAACGCATTAATGGAATTGGAGCAGTAAAGGTTAAGTTACCATCTATTAAATGATTCTTAGGAGAGAAGTTAAAGCTTAAGGGATTTCTTACGTAAATGCACTTTAAGGTTATGCAAGAAGGAGCGAAGCTAGCAATATTAGTAGATTAAGTGGCGTACGCAGGATTGTTCCTAACGGGAAGGGCACTTAAGCGGTTTAAACCATATCTTACGGAAATATAGATAAATAGTATGACAACTACTAACCAAGATGTGCGGTATGTGTTTGCCAATTAGAATGGGTTTGTGAAATAGTTAATATAGATATTTAGAGACCTTAAGGTAATAACTATAGTGGAATAAAAGCTTTAGAACCTAGCATAGCGTACTTTAGCAATTGAGTATATAATATAGTTTTAAACGCTAGCCATATAGGTTAAGTGGAACGATAAGGCGCTTATAGCACAGTATAAATAGGGACTTAAGGCTAAAGTCTAGGATGTAATTATCCTAATAGAAGATGCGGACACCCTAAGGGAATTAATTAATTAAGTAATTAAGATTAACAATAGGATCTACTAAAGGGAGCAGACTAAAAAGGGTTAGGATAGAGTTCCATAGTTATATAAGGCGCAGAGTACGCATCGGCAGATATAGAGTTAAAAAATATAGTATAGCGTAGAGCTAATGGACCTAAGCGGTACTAAAGAAACCTAAAGATAGGGGAAGAAACTATAGAAATCTAGAGGTTAAGGATTAAGTAATTACAGGACTAGGGAGTAGAGGCTAAATCAGGGATCTTAAGAGTAGAAGATGTTTAGGTAGACTCTATAGTAAAGCTAGTAGTTTAAAGATAGAGCTTGCATAAATTGTGGAAAGAAAGGTTATTTTGCTAAAGACTGTAGAGGTAGTTAGAGTAACCACGCGGTAAAGGGAACTAGACTGGTAGACAATATATATATATAGAGGAATAATGGTACACTGTGAGGAACTAAAGAGTATTTAATTAACAGTTTTGCGTTTTGTTATAATAATATATGCTAAATTTATAAAGACGCTAAGTATGGCGCAAGCTATTGGCCGTAGGAGCTATTATTATCTAAGTTTAGAGGAACCAACAAACCAGCTTGTAGATTGGATGTTAAGGACGACGAGTTTAATATAGGCGAAGCATTTACTAATAATAAGGCAATAAGAGCAGCTTACTGGGAGTATGCGGACCTTGGAGAAGTTAAAATAGAAGTAGAAACTGCAACCATTACAGAATAGGGTTTAGTAACGGGTATTATAACACCGTTGGATACGGCATCCATTGCTTTATAAGATGGAAGGAGTAATATTAGTAAAAGATTAGGCAAACAGACGACTGCTAGTGCTAGCTTACCACTTAAAAAAGGTAAAAGGCTATAGGTCTAAGATTCTTAAGAAGAGATATAGAAGGCTTTAGACTTGTAAGACGCGATAAGGACAGCTTAGGAACCTATAATGGACGCAAACCGATGGGAAAGAGTAATAACTTAGTTTATAGATAAACAAATGAGTACAGGACGCAAGTTTAAGAACTATAAGTTTAGGGAACGAATTAGAACGTCAGTTCTAGGTGAATATAGTGTTTAGCCTAAAGATTAAAAGGTTGATATAGAGATTAAGAAGCATGACGACTTTAAGGATCCCGCTATAAGACGTAGAAAACAAGAAACTATGGATAAGTTTAAGGCAAGAATTATTGCATAGCAAGAATAAAAACTAGACTAAAGATCTAGTGTGTTAGGTTGTAGACGGGATAGAGCACCTATATAAAGAGTTACTAATAGGCTAAGTATAGGGACGCCTAGAGCAAAGTGGCTAGATAAACTGGAATAAGAGGAGGATTTAGATATCCTAACTAGGTTTAAAGAAAGGCATACTAAAGGATGTTATAACGCAGTAATAACAAGGTACTTTCTTATAGATAAACCATATACACTAAACCAGTTGTATGGAAAGTGGTATAGGTAAAGACACAATAATAAATGGGAAGACTTTTATATATGGCTAGACAAAAAAGTTGTTTAAGACTAACCTATTATAGAGAAACGCATGAGTTATATTAAAGGAGCATTAATTATAACGTTAAGGAACCTAGAAGAGGGATCTAGGGACTAGAGAAGTAAGTAATAAATCTTAGTACCTGTAATAGAAATACTAGTAGTTAAGTTAATATGGTATAGGTTTAAACTTAAGAATAAAGATAAACTAAGAGTTAACCTAAAGCGCTTAGCGTATTATATACTATCGTGGATAGCTTATATAGATAACACGTGTAATATATATAGAACACCTAAGGATAAGAACTGAAAATACCTAGTAAGGATATATTGGGTACTAGAAGAGAAATGGTTTAGGGACGCTAAGTATATATATAGATGGCACCTAGTAGAAGTACAGAGTTAAGGGGACCTAATACTTTAACTAGGAAGATTTCTTATAGAAGAATACCTAGATAGATAATAGTGGTGGGACTGCCTAGAGAATACTTGTCTATGGCACGTAGAAGAAAAGAAAAGAACTAAGTATTAGCCTAAGGAGGGCTAAGTATAAACAGGATCTAGTAGCTAATAGTTAGGAAAAGGGGAGGCCTATAGGACTAGAGGGAACTAGTAGTAGAGCCTTAGACCCTTAAAGGAATTTGAGGGCAATACTTAAACTTATAAGTTAAGTGGTAGGATTAGCAGTTTAAAGCGTTAGTGGATAGTGGAGCGATAAGGAACCATATATTACCAGTAGCAGTGGAAAGGATGGGGTTACTATATAGATAGAAGGAACACCTATATCCACTTACAATAATTTTAGGAGATTAGATAGTCTATAGAGGGGGTATTATTAATCTTAAAATAGGACCTATTTAGTTAACTATTAAAGGAAGATAAGTTAAGATGTCTTTTAACATCCTACCATTAGGACAGAATAAGGTAATATTAGGAATGCCTTAGTTACAGAAGTATAATCTAAAGATTAATTAGGTTATAGGTTAGGTTAATATTAGGGATATTTAATAACATAAGATGCGATAACAAACCAAGTTGGTATAGTACTAAGTTAGAGCAATATATAAAGAGACTAAGTAAGGCTTAAGTTATGTACCAAAGAGATACTATAAGTATAGAAAAAAGTTATGGTTACTAGAAAGTAAAAAGCTGTTAAAATATATAGTATAGGACTATAAGATAAAGTTAGAACTAGGAATAAGTTTAAAGTTCTTTCTAGTCTATAAGCTTACTAAAACCGAGTTAGTAGCGCTTAAGGAGTTTATCTAAGAAAACTTAAGAAAGGGATATATTAGACCATTGTAGTTATTAGTAGAATATCTAGTACTGTTTATCCTAAAGAAAAACGGAAAACTTAGGATGTATATAGACTATAGACAGTTAAACAGCATTACTAGAAAGAATAGGTATCCTTTACCCTTAATTAGCAAAATCTAAGATAGGATAGGCAACGCAAAAATCTTTATAAAGATAGATCTAAGATAGGCGTATTATTAGATTAGGATTAAGGAAGGCGACAAATAGAAAGCAGCTTTTAGGTTAAAGGAAGGACTGTATAAACTATTAGTTATGCAATTTAGGCTTATAAACGCACCTATAACATTCTAGAAGCAAATTAATAGTATATTAGAAGAACACCTTTATAAGTTTGTTATAGTATACCTTAACAACATTATTATCTACTTAAGAAGTAAGGAAGAATATAGAGAATATATTAAATAGGTTTTAAAGAGACTATAAGAAGAACAGATGCTAGTAGCAATTAAGAAATGCGAGTTCTTTATAAAGAAAACTAATTTTATAGGATTTATTATTAAACTAGGAAAAATCAGCATGGACCCAAAGAAAGTTGAATCTATAGTTAGTTGGTAAGAACTAGAGAATGTTATATAGTTAAGGTTGTTTCTAGGGTTTTGCAATTACTATAGGAGGTTTATAGCATAGTAGTTAAAGAGCATCAAGCCGTTTACAAGGCTAATAAAAAAAGAGAAACTATAGGTTTAGGCAGAAGAGTAAAAGAAACTGTTTAGAAAACTAAAGGAGTTGTTTACCTAGGAACTAATCCTTAAGATCTACCAACCAAGCTTAGAAATGGTTGTTAAAATAAATGTATTGGACTTTACACTAGGAGCATATTTGCTATAGAAGCACTAGGACGCATAGTATTTAGTGGCGTACTATAGTTGGAAAATAACACTACCAGAACTGAACTATAATATCTATAATAAGGAGTTGTTAGGTATAGTTACAGCATTAAAGGAATAGAGAGCATTCTTATAAGGTATAAAGAAACCATTTATAGTTAAAACGGACTATAAAAACCTTACAGGATTTCTAATAATAAAGGAACTTAACTAAAGACAGGTTAGATAGGCGTAAATGCTTATAGAATACCATTTTAAGATTTAGTATACCAAAGGTACTGAAAATGTAAGAGTAGACGCACTTAGCAGAAAGACAGAACTATAAAGTAATAAAAAGCTATTAGGGGCTTTACTGCAAAAGGATTAAGATGGGGTAATTAGGTATAACTATCCAAAGATTATAGTAATAAGAGAAAGTCAGATCTATAAGTTACTTAAGAGTAATTGGATATAGAAGATCTAAGAGGCATAGGCAGAGGATCTAGACTTAGAGCAATATAAAAATTAAGAAGCTATGTATATTCCAAAGACAATTATAGAGGAGTTTATAAAAGAGTTTTATAAGGGAATGACATAAGGACATAATAGAGCTATAGGCTTAGTGTTAAGACTTTAAGAGGAGTATATTATTTAAGGAATCTGGGGACTAGTAAAATAAGGTATAAAGGAGTGTTTAGATTGCTAAAGGAATAAACTAACAAGATATAAGCCGTATGGAGAGCTATAACCTATTAAAATACCAGAAAGACCGTGGGAAGTTATATTATGGGACTTTATTATTAAGTTACTAAGGTTAAAAGATCTTATTATAGGACAAGATTATAACGCGATCTTAGTAATAGTAGACAAGCTTATAAAGTAGGGATACTTTATAGCATATATAGAAGAAATATCCGCAAAAGATATGGCTAGAATCTATGTTAAAGAAGTATTTGTAAGACATAAAGCACTAATAAAGGTTATATTGGATAGAGATCCAAGATTTATAGTAGTATTCTAGGAAGTGTTCTTAGCAAAACAGGGAGTTTACGTAGTAATATTAATAGTATATTATCTATAGACGGACGGATAAATAGAAAGGTTAAACTAGACACTAAAATAGTATCTAAGGCATTACGTTAATTATGCGCAAAATAATTGGGTATTATTATTACTAGTTATATAGTTTGTATAGGCCGTCAAAAACGGACTCTGCACCTGTACGTGGTGACGGCTACGAACCTAGGTCTTCGAAGTTCAGACCCAGAGCCAACGCAGAGACGTCGCATAGCGTGCGATAGGACCTGGTGGTGGTTATGAGCGTTAGGGCGGTGGTGGAAAGTTTTTAGATGGTGAGATCTCGAAAACCACCACTGTTGGTACCCCTTCACGATAACAGCTACCACGCTGTTCTCCTATTAAGGCACCTATACGATCCGACATGGATATATAGCATTTAATAGCATCCCCCGACCCCCAATAGAAAGCATTGATGACCTTATATCAACAAACGAACGAATACACGAACGAACGAGCAAATATACGGCCCCTCCTAACCCCCAGGGCGATCGCCCGCGGAGCATACGGTCACTCGCCATCATCTACTGAGTACTTAGCAGCCTGGATTGCGACTCACGGTTTTCCCTGTCTCCTTTCGACGGAGTGGTGACCCTTAGAAAGGGCCTAGCTGGGGCCTAGGCACAAAAGATACCCAAAATACAATATCCCGCTTGCTTGGTATTACAGTAGTTAATGGATGAATCCCCCTTACGCCTTCGATAGCCCTAGGGGGG